>Ga0075012_10000312_pt1 | contig 52826 bp, 50 predicted proteins | sample All_14_2_FD_71474 | JGI IMG/M metagenome (GOLD analysis project Ga0075012, IMG submission 71474) | Freshwater microbial communities in response to fracking from Pennsylvania, USA - Allegheny Zone_MetaG_DW_15 | ecosystem: Environmental > Aquatic > Deep subsurface > Groundwater > Drilled...
AATCGCATTCGAAAGCAGGCCCGTTTGGGGTATCTTTCACCAGCGGCTTTCAGTCAGAAATATCATGCTGAACAACTAGCCGCTTAAACCAGCGGACTCTATGGATTCCGACCTACCTCATGGTGGACATAGATGAAAATCCAGAAGCCAGGTCGGCGCCGGCAGCGGCTGTAATCGTCGGGAAAAACTAGCACTTGAAATCGCCTACTTTGGCTCCATCTCGGGATATACGTTTTGTCGTTATTTCGATAGGGAGTTCAAGTATGTCCGAGTCCGCCACCATCAACCGCGAGACCCTCGGCTTCCAGACGGAAGTCAAGCAGCTGTTGCATTTGATGATTCACTCCTTGTACAGCAACAAGGAAATTTTCTTGCGCGAACTGGTATCGAATGCCTCTGATGCCTGCGACAAGTTGCGTTTTGAGGCACTGAACAACAGTGCACTGTATGGTGATGACGGTGAGTTGAAGATTAGTATTGCCTTCGACAAGGCCGCTCGCACGATTACGGTCACCGACAATGGCATTGGCCTGACACGCGATGAGGCGATCGCCCACCTGGGGACGATTGCGAAATCCGGCACGAAGGAGTTTTTCTCAGCCCTGACGGGGGATCAGGCTAAGGATGCCCATCTGATCGGTCAATTCGGGGTTGGTTTTTATTCATCATTCATCGTGGCCGACAAGGTCACTGTCATCTCTCGTCGAGCCGGTGTGGATGCCAGCCAGGCTGTGCGCTGGGAGTCGGGTGGTGAGGGCGACTACACCATCGAAATGGTCGACAAGGCCAGTCGTGGCACCGAGGTCATTCTTCATTTGCGCGAGGGGGAGGATGACTTTTTGTCCGGCTGGAAGCTGAAATCGATCATTCGTAAATACTCGGATCACATCACTTTGCCGATCCTGATGAAGAAGGAAGATTGGAAGGATGGCGAACAGGTGGTGACCGACGAAGATGAGACGGTCAACCAAGCCAATGCGTTGTGGGCCCGTAGCAAGTCGGAGATTACCGAAGAGCAGTACACAGAGTTTTACAAGCACGTCGGTCACGATTTCGAAGCCCCTTTGTGCTGGACCCATGCGCGTGTCGAGGGTAAACAGGAATACACACAACTGCTTTATATTCCGGCGCGGGCGCCTTTTGATTTGTGGGACCGTAATGCCCGGCACGGTGTCAAGCTTTATGTCCGCCGCGTTTTCATCATGGATGACGCCGAAAAGCTAATGCCGCTCTACTTGCGTTTTGTCCGCGGTGTCGTTGATTCGGCTGATTTACCGCTCAATGTATCGCGCGAGATCCTGCAGGAAAGCAAGGATATCGACAATATTCGCAGTGGTTGTACGCGCAAGGTGTTGTCCCTGCTGGAGAGTCTGGCAAATAGCGACGACGCGGTCGACAAGGAAAAATACACAAAATTCTGGGAGGCCTTCGGCTCTGTACTCAAGGAAGGTGTGGGTGAAGACCATGCTAACAAGGACAAGATTGCCAGCTTGCTGCGCTTTGCGTCGACGCTTGGTGATGGTGAAAAGCAGGTTGTTTCACTAGCGGATTACCTGACGCGCATGAAGGAGGGGCAGGAGAAGATTTACTACGTCACCGCCGATACTTTCAATGCGGCTAAGAACAGTCCGCATCTCGAGATTTTCAAGAAAAAGGGGATTGAAGTCCTGCTTTTGTCAGATCGCGTTGACGAATGGGTGGTGGGCCACCTGACCGAATTTGAAGGCAAGTCCTTGCAATCGGTCGCCAAGGGGGGACTGGATCTGGGCAAGTTGGAAGATGAGGCCGAGAAGCAAGAGGCTGAAAAGGCTGCTGACGAATATAAGGCGCTGCTGGAAAAGGTTAAGGCGGCACTGGGTGACAAGGTCAAGGATGTTCGCGTCACTTATCGCCTGACGGACTCGCCTTCCTGCTTGGTTTCCGATGAGCATGATCCTTCCGGCAATCTGGCTCGCCTGCTCAAGGCGGCTGGTCAGCAGGCACCGAATGCCAAGCCGATCCTGGAAATCAATCCGCAGCACCCGGCTGTGATGCGGTTGAAGTACGAGGAAAACCGTTTTGACGATTGGTCGGCCTTGTTGTTCGAGCAGGCCCTGCTGGCCGAAGGGGGGCAACTCGATGACCCGGCGGGCTTCGTCAAGCGGATCAATGACTTGATGATGGCTTTGTCCGGGAAGTAAGTTTTGCGGTCAACCCTTGTTAATTTAAAAAAACGGAGCCCCGGGCTCCGTTTTTTGTGCTCACCGCATGACTGCTGAAGATTTGCTCAAACTGACCGAATGGCGTATGCCGTTTGGCAAATATCAGGGACGTTTCCTGGCCGATCTGCCGGGGCATTATCTGGCCTGGTTTGCTCGGGAAGGGTTTCCTGATGGAGAGTTGGGCCATCTGTTGGCCTTGATGAACGAAATTGATCACAACGGTCTGAGCGAATTGCTTAAACCCTTGCGCCGGCGCTGACGGCTCGTTCTGGCGAATGCTATATTGCCGGTCATGAATGATATGACGGTAACCGAACACCGACTGCGCCTGACCGAAGTGTTGGATCTGATGGTGGCAGATCATCTGGTCGATAAAGCGACCGCCGATGCCTTGAAATTGGAGCGACGGCTACACGGAGGAAAAATCCATCCGTTGATTGTTATCGCTGATCAAAAATGGCGTTCAGCCAAGCCACCGCAGCGTCTATTGACCCTGGAAATCCTGACTGAATGGCTGGCCGGCGCCTGCGGTTTGGACTACCTGCACATCGATCCGCTGAAAATAGACTTTACAGGCGTGGCCGAAGTGATGTCGAGTGCCTATGCGGCGCGCTTTGGCATCTTGCCGGTGCAGGTGACGACTCGGGAAGTGGTCATTGCCACGGCGGAACCCTTCATTCGCGAATGGGCTGGCGAATTGCGCCATATCTTGCGCAAGGATATTCGACGCGTCCTGGCTAACCCGGACGATATCAGTCGTTATCTGGTCGAGTTTTTCAATCTCGCCAAGTCGGTCAAGAAAGCTGCGGCCAAGGGCGAGATCAGTAGTGGCTTGTCGAGCTTCGAGCAACTGGTCGAGCTCGGCAAGGGGAACAAGCAATACGACGCCAACGATCAACACATCGTCCATATTGTCGACTGGTTGTGGCAATACGCCTTTGATCAGCGCGCCTCCGACATTCATATCGAACCGCGTCGCGATCTGGGTATCGTCCGCTTCCGGATAGATGGGGTCTTGCATCAGGTGTATCAGATCCCGATGGCGGTTATGAATGCGATGACCAGTCGCATCAAGTTGCTCGGCCGAATGGACGTGATTGAAAAGCGGCGGCCGCAGGATGGCCGGGTCAAGACGCGCACACCGGCTGGTCAGGAAGTCGAACTGCGGTTATCGACCTTGCCCACGGCCTTTGGTGAAAAATTGGTCATGCGTATTTTTGATCCGGAAGTCCTGGTGCGTGATTTCCGCTCGCTGGGTTTTGCCGATGATGATCAAACGCGCTGGAAGCAAATGACCGCGCTGCCCAACGGCATCATCCTGGTGACCGGGCCGACCGGTTCTGGCAAGACGACCACGCTTTACACCACGCTCAAGCAGTTGGCGACGCCGGAAGTGAATGTGTGCACCATTGAAGATCCGATTGAAATGGTCGAGTCGGCCTTCAATCAGATGCAGGTCCAGCCCAGTATCGACCTGGGTTTCGCCGATGGTGTGCGGGCTTTGATGCGGCAGGATCCCGATATCGTGATGATTGGCGAGATTCGCGATCTCGAAACCGCAGAAATGGCCATTCAGGCGGCGTTGACCGGACATTTGGTGCTCTCCTCCCTACATACCAATGATGCACCCGCTGCGGTGCTGCGCTTACTCGATCTTGGGGTGCCGGCCTATCTGATTCACTCCACCTTGCTAGGAATCATGGCGCAGCGTTTGGTGCGGACACTCTGTCCGCATTGCAAGAAGGCATCGCCGATGACCGACGACGAGCGGCAAACTTGGCGGGCGCTGGTCTCGCCCTGGAAGGCCAATGAGCCGGCGCAACTACACCATGCAGTCGGTTGCCTGGAATGCCGGATGACCGGTTATGTCGGCCGGGTCGGTATTTACGAAATTCTGGTTAACTCCCCGGAGATCCGCAAGCAAGTGAAAATCAACGCCGACATTCCTCGCTTGCGTGAGCAGGCGTTCCGGGAGGGGATGCGACCCTTGCGAATTTCCGGCGCACTCAAGGTCGCACAGGGTTTGACTTCCCTGGAAGAGGTGATCAAGGTGGCGCCGCCCGCCGATGATTTGTAATCAAACTGCGAATTCCGGCGGAATCGACTAGGCAAAGCTGGGCTGGTTGTAGATAATTGGACCCCTTGTCCAAAGGGGGTTTTATGGCCGTTGAATTGTTCAATGACGGTAAGCACATCGTCCACGCGTTTTATGATCTGGTCGATGACTCGCCCGGCGGTGCTGTCCAGTGCAACCAGTTTCTGGTCGTCGATCATGGCCATGGCGCCTTGATCGATCCAGGTGGCAACATGACCTACACCGGCTTGTTGATGGACATGCAGAAATATTTTTCGTCCAAGGATCTCGACTACATCCTGGCTTCGCATCCTGACCCGGACATCATTGCCTCGGTCAATAAATGGTTTGTTGCCTCGCAGTGCAAGGTCATGATCTCCAGTCTATGGACGCGTTTCGTCCCGCATTTCACGACGGGCAAGGATGTTTCGCACCGCATTCTGGGTATTCCCGATCAAGGGACGGTGATTCGCTTGGGCGAGTGTCGTCTGTTGGCCTTGCCGGCGCACTTCATGCATGCCGAAGGCAATTTCCAATTTTATGACCCGATTGCCAAAATCCTCTTTTCGGGCGACCTTGGCACGTCACTGGTGCCGCACGAACAAGCGGCTGTGCCGGTCACCGATTTCCATAGCCATGTGCGCTATATGGACGGTTTCCACAAGCGCTATATCGTGACCCGCAAGATCTGCCGTTTCTGGGCCAATATGGTCCGCCAACTCGATATCGAGCAGATCGTGCCGCAGCATGGCGCACGCTTCGTCGGTCGGCAGGCGGTGGCGCATTTCATCGACTGGGTTGAGAGCATGGATTGCGGTGTCGACCTGATGACACAAAGCAGTTACCAGATTCCCACCTAGCTTCGGCGGTCCCGCTTCAGGGCGGGCGGTCGATTTTCAGTAGCGTCGCTTGCCGCTGATCTTGCCAGCGAAGGCTGGCAATCGGCCGACCAGGTTTTCCAGCAGGTAGAGTTCGTCGTCCGTATGGTTGTAGACCGTGGCCGGCACCATCATGAGCTGGCCATCCGGATCCAGGTAAAGCGGATGGTCATGATGTAGGCTCTTGATCTCCTCGATATGCGTTGGGTCTCGGTGCATTTGGATCGTGGCGGCCCCGTAACAGAGGCAAAAATAGACCCGGTTGCTGTCGGATTCGATATAGCAGCCCGTGCCCCGAATGCCGATGGTGGCGGTTGAGGTGAGGATCTGCTTGTCACCCTTGCCGAAAACTGACAGCAATTTGCCATTCAGAATGCGTAGACCGCGACGCGTGGCTTCGCCGAGGATGGATACCACCGAGTGGTCGCGCTGCAGGTAAGCATCGTCGCCGATGACGTAAATGGCCGAACTATTGGCCCCCGTTCTGATCGTGCTGCCGGTCTCAACCAATTGCCCGATGCGTGCGGGTTGTCCATCAATGCTGATCTCGCCTTGGAGTGTTTGTATCCCCGGGGCGGCCAGGGTGCGACCGGCGGCCCAGGCGGCGTGCAATCGGGCCCAGGGGTCGAGCAGTAGCAGGCCGCTACCCGCTCGCAGGAATTGGCGACGCTGCATGGTCATTTTCTTTGTGTCTCAGCAAGGTGTGGATTGACGCTGTATGCGCTCGATATAGGCTTGCGCGTCCATAGCTTGGCCGTGCCGCTGGGCGTGCCAGACAGTCTCGCCGAGGCATTCGAGCAGTACGTGTTCGGCATCGTGTGCCGGCATCCGGGCCAGCAGGCGCTGGTAGGCAGCACGAACGCCCACCGGCTGGTCGATGCTCAATTGTTCGTGGATGGCCAGGTGGAGTGACAGATGCAAAAATGGATTCATCTGTCCCTTTTCTGGTGTCCAGTCGTGGTCGACCGCGGTATCGGGCTCATTAAGTAGCCCGTGATATTCCGGATGGCGGGCCACGATATCGGCGGCCGTTACTTCAGCGCCGACCAGGGGCAGGCGCTCTTGGTGTTTTTTCCAGGCATCGCAAAAAAAGTGGCGAACCTGCTCTCGGGTAGGGTTGAACATACTTGGTGTCTGATTGAAGGTCAAAGGGTTTTGCCGCGAAAGCGGCAGAGATCGCGTATCACGCAGGCCGGGCAATCTGGTTTGCGGGCTTTGCAGACGTATCGGCCATGCAGGATCAGCCAGTGATGGGCATCCTGCTTGAAGGCGGCGGGGACGACGCGCAGCAGTTTTTCTTCGACGGCCAGGACGGTTTTTCCCGGCGCTAGTCCGGTGCGGTTGCCAAGCCGGAAAATATGCGTATCGACGGCAATGGTCGGCTGGCCAAAGGCGGTATTGAGCACCACATTGGCGGTCTTCCGACCGACGCCCGGTAGCGCTTCCAAAGCGGCGCGCTCGGCGGGTACCTTGCCGTCGTGCAGTTCGATCAATTGCTGGCAGGTGGCGATGACATTGCGGGCCTTGGTGCGGTAAAGGCCGATGGTTTTGATGTACTCGCTCAGGCCTTCTTCACCCAGGGCCAGAATGGCCTGCGGCGTGCCAGCCACCGGGAAAAGGCGCGCGGTGGCTTTGTTGACTCCGACATCGGTGGCCTGGGCGGACAGAATAACGGCGATCAGCAGTTGAAAAGGAGTCTGGTAATTCAGCTCGGTGGTCGGTGCAGGGTTGGCATCGTGCAAGCGGCTGAAAAATTGTTCGACGTCGGCCTTATTCACGGGAAGTTTGAGTAATGAGTGATTGTCTTGGGGCGCAGAATACGCGATATTGGAGCGATTAAAAGTCTACCGAGCGAACAGCGGGGGTGATTATGACCAGTGATTTGCTGTCAAGTGCCGGCTTGTTCGGTCGTGTGATCGACTGTAGCCCGGTGGCGACCATTGTGATCGATACCGCGCATCGCGTCTTGTACTGGAACCATGCCTGTGCCGTACTGACCGGCCAGTCGGCGAGCAGCATGATTGGGACAAGCGCGCAGTGGCGCGCTTTCTATGATGAGCCGCGCCCCATTCTGGCTGACCTGATTATTGATGAGGCTCAGCCGGCAGCCATTGCCGAGTATTACCCGGACAAGTTCAAAGCCTCCGTGCTGATTGAAGGAGCGGTTGAGGCCGAAGATTTTTTCCCTGCCTTTGGTGATGATGGGCGCTGGTTGTATTTCACTGCAGCGCCGTTGCGTGATGAGGCAGGGTGCCTGATCGGCGCCATCGAAACCCTGCAGGACGTCACCCAGCGGCGCCAGGCCGAAGAAGCGCTGCGCGACAAGGAGGCGTATCTGGCCCAGATTGTCGATGGTTCGTCGGTGGCCATGCTGGTCATTGACCAGGATCATCAGGTCACCCACTGGAACCGGGCTTGCGAGGTGTTGACCGGTTATGCAGCGAGCGACATGTTGCGTACGCAGCGCCAGTGGCAGGCGTTTTATCCTGCTGCACGGCCGATACTGGCCGACCTGGTTCTTAATGGGGCTCAGGAGAACGACGTGGATCGCTTGTACCACGGTCGTTTTCAGTTGTCGCGTCTGGTGGGCGGGGCGTATGAGGCGGAAGACTTCTTTCCGCATTTCGGTGATAACGGCCGTTGGCTGTATTTCACGGCAGCGCCCATTCGCGATTTACAGGGAAGGGTTATCGGGGCGATTGAAACCCTGCAGGATGTGACCGAGCGGCGACGGGCTGAGGAGGCCTTGCGCGAGAGCGAGGAACGCTACCGGCGCCTGAGTCATACCGATGCCCTGACTGGCTTGCTGAATTCGCGTGCCTTGCAGCAGCGATTGCAGCAGGAGCTGGAGCGTGCTGTCCGCTATCGCCGGCCGCTTAGCCTGCTGGTCCTCGATTGCGACCATTTCAAGCAGATCAATGATCGTTATGGTCACCCAGAGGGTGACAAAGTGTTGCAAGCCCTGGCCGAGGTGATCGGTTTGTGTCTGCGGAGTGCCGACAGTGCATTTCGTTATGGGGGCGAGGAGTTCGTTGTGTTATTGCCGGAAATCGCTCTGCCGGCGGCGCGGCGCATGGCTGAGCGTTTGCGCTTACGTTTTGCCGAGCAGTCAGTGCGTACCGAACAAGGCGATCCGATCCGCTGCACGGTTAGCATCGGCGTCGCCGAACTTAAGGTGGACGACAATGAAAGCAGCCTGCTGCGCCAGGCTGATGAAGCTTGTTACGTCGCCAAGCGGCGGGGTCGTAATTGCGTGGCCGTGGCTGGCGAGAGCGATTTGGCAGATTGAGCCCCCCCTGGTCGTCGGGCATTTTCGGCCCGTGCCCGTAGTTGACCGCAACCACCCTCCACGTCCTGTCCCGCTGAATTACGTACCGTGGTCCGGATACCCTGACTGTGTAGGTAGCGGGCCAGGGTGGTGATGTGCGCCAGCGCCGGGCGCTGGAAGTCGAGGGCGGCGGTGCTGTTGTACGGAATCAGGTTCATGATCGCGTACTTCCCATGCAGCAGGCGGACGATGCCGTCCATTTCATCCAGGCTGTCATTGAGGCCGGCGAGTAGGGTCCATTGATACTGGATGGGATAGCCGGTGCGACGGGCATAGGTTTCGGCGCGGTCGACCAGCTCTTCAGGCGAAATTGCGGCGGCCTTCGGCAGGAGTTGGGCGCGGAGTTCAGCCCGCGTGCTGTGTAGCGACAAGGCCAAAGCCGGTACGACCGGGCCCTGCGGCAGGCGCTCGAATACACGATGATCGCCAACAGTCGAAAACACCAGGTTCTTGTGACCGATACCGCCAGCCGTGCCCAGTAATTCGATGGTTTCCAGGACGTTGTCCAGATTGTGTGACGGCTCACCCATGCCCATGAAAACGACACGACGAATGGGACGCTGGCGGCGGGCCAGGACGAACTGGGCGAGCATTTCGACACTGCTAACCTGACGGATCAGACCTTCGCGACCGGTCATGCAGAAAGTGCATCCCACCGCGCAGCCGATCTGCGTCGAAACGCACAAGCCTTGGCGCGGCAGCAAGACGCTTTCTACCAGTTGCTGGTCGCTTAGCTTGACCAGCAGGCGGGCTGCACCCTCGCCATCTGGATGTTCGGAAACGACCTCGGCCAATTGGTCGAGTTCTCCGGCCAGGGCCGGTAAGGCCTGGCGGACGGCCAGAGGGAGAAAGCTCTCGGCGGGCTGGTGGCGCGGCCCGGCATCGAGCGGGCGCGCATTAAGCCAGGCTCGCAGGATGCGGTCGATGTGCGGCGCCTTGGCCCCCTGGGCCTGGAGGTGGTCGCGAAGTTGGGCGACACGCACGCTGGGCGAGGCGAATGGTCGGGTCAATGGCAGCCGATGGCCTCGACCGGTGCTGGCGGTTGCTGGCGGGCCCGGGCAGCGGCGCGGGCATCCAGCCAGTTTTTCCAGGCAATCATGCAGCCGAGCAGGATGAAGGCACCGGGTGGCAGCAGGGCCAGCAGGAAGCCGGGGTAACTTTCCGGCAGCAGTTGAATGGGTGACAAGGCGGGGAAAACCATGTCGATACCGCCGAGCAAGGTACCGCTGCCGAGCAGTTCGCGCAGCCCGCCAAGCAAACCCAGCGTCCACAGCATGCCCAGCCCCATGAACAAGCCATCGACGGTGGATTGCAAAGGGGGGTTCTTGGCGGCGAAGGCTTCGACGCGGGCCAGTACGATGCAGTTGGTGACGATCAGCGGGATGAAAATGCCGAGTACCAGATAGAGTTCGTGCAAATTGGCGTTGAACAGCAGGTCGACCACGGTGACCAGGGCGGCAACGATGAGGATGAAGACCGGGATGCGGATTTCGTGTGGAATCAGATTGCGCAGCGAGGCGACGGCGACGTTGGCCAGGGCCATGACCAGGATGGTGGCCAGGGACAGCATGATGCCATTGACCGCATTGGTTGTGACGGCCAGCAGCGGGCAGAGGCCGAGCACCTGCACCAGCGAGGTATTCTGTTTCCACAGGCCATTGCGGGCAATGGTCAGCAATTCGTCACGCGTCATGGCTGCTTGGCCTCCTTGTTGGCAAACAGGCGATCATTGTGTTCAGTCGCCCACAGCACGGCCTTGCGCACGGCTTTGGCAATGGCGCGCGGGCTAATGGTGGCACCAGCGTAATAATCGAGGTGGCCACCATCCTTTTTGACCTTCCAGTCCTTGTCGACTGTGTTCTGTAGCGACAGGCCGGAAAACTGGTGGATCCATGGCCGCGTTTTGTTGCGGTCTTTTTTGGGCTCGATGTAATCGCCCAGGCCCGGTGTTTCCTTGTGCTGGGTGACGCGCACCCCGGCCACCGTGCCGTCGGCGCCCAGGGCGATCAACAGCTTGATGCGACCGGCGTAACCATCGGTGGCGGCGGCTTCGAAAATCAGTGCGCCCGGCTGCCCGGCACGGCGCGCCCGGTACAACGTGCTGGGTTCCTTGAGGCCGAGTTCGGCGGTGGGCGGCAGGATGATTACGTCATCGAGCAGAACGTTGTCGTAACTTCCTGCGGGCAGAACCTCATTGAGCAGCTTCATCTTTTCTTCAAGGGCTGAGGCATCGATGGCCGGCTTGGTCCACTGATAGGCCGCAGAAAGCAGAGCAGTGAAGATGATGACGAAGATGAACAGGATGGCCGCCGTGCGGAGGGCCATACCCGGCGCAGAAAATTCGCGCGACGTACTCATCGCCGTTCTCCCTTGCCGGCAGCCTTGAGGCCGAAGATTTTCGGCTGGGTCAGCAGGTCAATGACCGGTGCCGACAGGTTCATCAACAAGATGGCAAAGGCCACGCCATCGGGGTAGCCGCCGAACACCCGGATGATGTAGGCGAGCAGGCCGACGCCGGCGCCGAAGATCAGCTTGCCGCGCGGCGTGGTGCAGCCGGACACCGGGTCGGTGACGATGAAGAAGGCCCCCAGCATGGCGCCACCGGATAGCAGGTGGAAGAGTGGGCTGGCAAAGGTGGCCGGTTGATAAAGCCAGAGCGCGCCGGAAAGGCTGATCAGGGCGGCGAGAAAGGCAAATGGGGCGTGCCAGGTAATCAGCTTGCGTTGCCACAGCCACAGGCCGCCAAGCAGGTAGCCGGTGGCGACCCACTCCCAGCCACGACCGGCAAAATTACCGTAAATGTCCTGATTGGCCAGCAGGTGGGCGATGTCGACCTGGCCATCGCCGAGTTTGAGCGCCGTCTTCATGGCATCGAGTGGCGTGGCGCCGGAGAGGGCGTCAACCCGCGGTGCCAGGCCAAGAATGATGTTTAATTGGTCGACCAGGCTTTGTTCCAGGCCAATGTTCGGCCATTGCGACATTTGTGCCGGGAAGGCGACGATGCAGACCGCAAAGGCGACCATGGCGGGATTGAATGGGTTCTGACCCAGCCCGCCGTAAATGTGCTTGGCGAAGACAATGGCAAAGACGGTGCCGGTGGTGACCAGCCACCACGGGGCGAGTGGCGGAAAAGTCAGGGCGATCAGCCAGGCGGTGACGACAGCCGAACCATCGGACAGGAACAGGGCCAATGGTTTGTCGCGTAGGTAAAGCATCAGCGCTTCGGCCAGCAGGGCGGTGAGCGAGGCGATGGTCAGCTGGATCAGGATGGCCGGACCAACCAGCCAGCTATAGGCGGCGATGCCCGGGATGAGGGCCATACAGACTTGCGTCATCACTTGGCTGACGCTGGCATCCTTGAGCAGGAAAGGCGCGGGAGCAAACATCATTCGGCTTTCTGTGTCGCCGCGTCGGAGGGCGGGGGAACGGCTGTGCGGGCTTCGACGATACCCGCCTGTTGGCGACGGGCTTCAATGTCAGCCAGTTCACGGGCCTGGTCGGCATTCAGGGTTTCGGTGTTTTTCGGCTGGGCAGCTTCGCGCTGCGCCTTGGCGCGGGCCATGGCGGCGGCAATGGCCGCCTTTTTGGCGTCCTGGGCCGGGTCGACCGCAGGCAGCGGGGTGTTGCCAGTCGCCTCGGTAGGTGCCGGGGCGGGCGTCTCGGGTGGGCTTTCAACTGCGGCGATGGCGGCCGCCTCGGCGGCTTTCTTGGCAGCCTGAGCGGCGGCGGCCTTGGCCAGTTTCTCGGCTTTCTCGGCCTTTTCGCGTTCTTCCCGGTATTGCTTGAATTCGAAACGGACCTTCGCTTCGTCCGCGGCATTCTTTTCGCGTTCGCGCGCCCAGATCTCGCTCTTGGCAAAGCGGAAGTACTGGACCAGCGGGATGCGTGACGGACAGACGAAGGAACAGCAGCCGCATTCGATACAGTCGAAGATGTGGAATTCCTGGGTCTTGCCGAAATTCCTGGCGCGGGCGTTCCAGTACAGTTCGAACGGTTGCAGTTCGTGCGGGCAGGCTTCGGCACAGGCGCCGCAGCGAATGCACGGCATTTCCGGGGCCTTGGGCGGAAACAGGCGTTCCGAATGGGCAATCAGGCAGTTGGTCGCCTTGACGACGGGTACCGTGTCATTCGGCACCAGGAAGCCCATCATCGGCCCCCCCATGACGATGCCGTCGGTGTCCGGGTGGGGTTGGCCGAGTTGCAGCAGTTCGCCCATCGGGGTGCCGATCAGCACCTCGTAATTGCGGGGTGCCTGGACGTTGCCGCTGACCGTCACCAGGCGCGAGATGACGGGTTGGCCGGTGGCGATGGCGCACCAGGCGGTATAGGCCGTGGCGACGTTGAAGCACTGAACGCCGAGATCGGTCGAGCGTTTACTGGCCGGCACTTCCTTGCCGGTCAGGACGCGGATCAGCTGCTTGGCGCCACCAGCCGGATACAGCGTCGGTACCTGGACGACCAGAAATTGCTCGCCCAGCGCGTTGACCGCAGCCCGCATGGCGGCCGCGGCTTCCGGTTTGTTGTCCTCGATGCCGATCAGCACTTTCTTCGGCTTCAGCAGGTCGCGGAACACGCCGATGCCACGCACGACGTCCTCGGCCCGCTCGCGCATCAGGAGGTCGTCGCAGGTGATGAAAGGTTCGCATTCGGCACCGTTGATGATCAGTTCATCCATCGGCACCGTCTTTGATGCGGTCAACTTGCCGTGGGTCGGGAAAACCGCACCGCCCAGGCCAACGACGCCGGATTGCTGCAGGTAATGGCGAACTGCGTCGGGCGTGGCATGGGCGTAGTCGAAGGGCGCGTGTGCGATCCACTGGTCGCGGCCATCTGGTTCGATGACCACGCACTGCGCGTCCAGGCCGGAGGGGTGCGGCTGAACGTACATGCCGACATCGACCACCGTGCCCGAGGTCGGGGCGTGGACGGCGGCCGAGATCCAGCCGTCGGCTTCGCCGATCAACTGGCCCTTCAACACGGTGTCGCCGGCCTGCACGACCGGGCGCGGCGTGCCGCCGATGCTCTGGTGCAGAGGTACGACCAGGCGTGAGGGGATGGGTGCACCGGCAATCGGCAGGGTAGTCGATTGCGTCTTGTTGGTGGGCGGCTTGACCCCACCTTTGAATTTGAACAGTTGCTTGAGCATCAGGCGGCATCCTCCAGCGGGGCGGCCTGGCGCGCTTCTGGCTTGATCTTGATGACCGGGAATTTCCATTTCCAGTTATCGATGTTCTCGGTAAGCGTGTCCATGCGGATGCACTCGACCGGGCAGGGGGGCAGGCACAGTTCGCAACCGGTGCACTGCTGGGCGATGATGGTGTGCATCTGCTTGGCCGCACCGACGATGGCATCGACCGGGCAGGCCTGGATGCATAGGGTGCAGCCGATACAGGTGTTTTCGTCGATGATGGCGACCTGCTTGGGCTTTTCCTCGGCTTCCAGCGGCTTGACCTCGCGGCCGAGCAGGTCGGCCAGGCGCTGCACGCCCTCCATGCCGCCCGGCGGGCACAGGTTGATGTCGCATTCGCCCTTGGCGATCGCTTCGGCATAGGGTTTGCAGCCGGGGTAGCCGCACTGTCCGCACTGTGTCTGCGGCAGGATGGCCTCGATCTTCTCGACCAGCGGATCACCCTCGACCTTAAATTTGATCGAGGCGTAACCGAGCGCCGCACCGAGCACGACGGCACCGAGGGCCATGATGGCGATGGCGAGCAGGATGTCCATTACTGGTATTTGTCCAGGCCGGCAAAGCCCATGAAGGCCAGGGCCATCAGGCCGGCGGTGACCATGGCGATGGCAGCACCGCGAAAATGAACCGGCACGTCGGCCCCTTCAACCCGCTCGCGGATGCCGGCGAACAGGATCAGGACCAGCGAGAAGCCCACGGCGCTGCCGGCGCCAAAGAGCAGCGACTCAATGAAGTTGTGGCCGTTGGAAATGTTCAGTAGCGGCACGCCGAGCACGGCGCAGTTGGTGGTGATCAGCGGCAGGTAGATGCCCAGCGTTTGTTGCAGCGTCGGTGAGGTCTTGGCGATGACCATTTCGGTCATCTGCACGATGGCGGCGATGGTGACGATGAAGGACAGGGCGCGCAGGTATTCCAGGCCAAAGGGCATCAACAGGTAGTGGTCGATGATGTAACTGGCTCCGGTCGCCATGGTCAGCACGAAGGTGGTGGCGGCACCCATGCCGTAGGCTGTTTCCAGCTTTTTGGAAACGCCCATGAACGGGCACAGGCCGAGCATCTTGACCAGCACGACGTTGTTGACGAGCACCGCGCCGACAAGAATGAAAAGGTAATGGCTCATGGCTGGGGGGAGAGGCAGAGGGCCGTATTATCGGGCTTTGGGGCGGGGCAAACAACCGCGCGCCCCTTATGGCCTTATACGGTTTTCTCCCGGCGGGCCTGGTTGACCGCATCAGCCACTTCGCCGATCAGTTCCGGGCCACGGTAGATGAAGCCGCTGTAAAGCTGGACGAGATCGGCACCGGCAGCGATCTTGGCGGCCCCGTCGGCACCGGACAGAATCCCGCCGACCCCAATGATCGGCACCTCGCCGGCCAGCGCGGTCGATAATTTGCCCAGAACGGCCGTTGACCGCGCGAACACGGGGGCGCCGGACAGCCCACCCGTTTCGCTGCCATTGGGTAGGTGCTCGACGCCATCGCGCGCCAGCGTGGTATTGGTCGCGATGACGCCATCAAAACGGTGGCGGCGCAGCGCATCGGCGATGGCGGTGATTTGCGCATCATCGAGATCAGGGGCGATTTTCAGCGTCATCGGCACGTACTTGCCGAATTTTTCTGTCAACTGGGCGTGTCTGGCCTTCAATTGGCAGAGCAGGTCGTCGAGTGCCTCGTCCTTCTGCAGTTCGCGCAGGTTTTTGGTGTTCGGCGACGAAATGTTGACCGTGATATAGGTCGCTTCGTTGTACACCTTGTCGAGGCAGATCAGGTAATCGTCAGCGGCCTTCTCGATCGGCGTCATTGCATTCTTGCCGATGTTGATGCCGAGGATGCCGCCTTTTTTCGGGAATTCGGCGGCCCGGACATTGGCCAGCAGGGCATCGACGCCGGCATTGTTGAAGCCCATGCGGTTAATGATGCCTTGCGCTTCTGGAATGCGGAAAATGCGCGGTTTCGGGTTGCCGTCCTGCGGGCGCGGGGTGATGGTGCCGATTTCGATGAAACCGAAACCCAGGCGGGCCAGGGCGTCGATATGCGCACCGTTCTTGTCCAGTCCGGCGGCCAGACCGACCGGGTTGGGAAAGCGGATGCCCATCAGGTCGACTGGGCAAGCCGGGACCGGTTTGGCGAGCAAACCGAGAAAACCGGCGGAGTGCAGGAAGGACATGCCGTTCAGGCCCAGACCGTGGGCTGTTTCGGCATCCAGCGAAAAAAAGAATTTACGAATGAGCGGATAGAGCATAGTGGGCGCGATTTTACCGCAATGCAGCATGCAGGCTGCGTGCCGACCAACAATTGGTAACAGATTTTTGCTAATCCGGCAGGCTACACTGCGCGCCATGCGTATTCTTATTGCCCTTCTCAGTCTGTGGCCGCTGCTGGCGCAAGCCATCAATCTGAGCGATCCCTGGCCGCTCGACTCGCAACTGGCGGTCCAGGCGCCCTGTGTTAGCACCTTGCCAGCCGAACCCCTGACCGCGGTGGCGGCGGTTGATTTGGCTTTGTGCCGGCAGCCGCAGACCCGGGAGGTCTGGGCTCTGGCGCGTAGTCAGGCAGCGCAATGGGCGCTGGCCGAGGCCGCCTGGCTGCCTCGGCTCGACGGCAAGGTGCAGGCGACGCGCAGTGAAGGCCAGACGCAAAGCGTCAATTCGCAAACGGCAGCGCTTAGTTTGTCCTGGCTGCTGCTCGATGGTGGCCAACGGACGGCGGGCCGTGATTATGCCGGCGCCTTGCTCGAAGCGGCGCTGGGCAGTCGCGATGCGACTGTGCAGACAGTTTTTCTGGCCGCAGTGCAGAGCTTTCATGCTGCGCAAGCCGCCCAGGCGGCGGTGCAGGCAGCAGGTGAAGCTGAACGGGCGGCGCAGGCCAGTTATGCAGCGGCTGAAGCACGTTACCAAATCGGTGCGGGGACGCCAGCTGATCGTCTGCAGGCGAAGACGGCCTGGTCGCAGGCCATCCTCAACCGCCAGCGCAGTATCGGCGAGGCATCCAATGCGCGGGGTGCACTGGCCTACGCGCTCGGTTTTCCGGCATCAACCCCCCTCGTGCTGGCCGACCGGCCTGTACTGGCCGATGTGCCGGCCATGCACCAGAATGTTGATCGTCTGATCGAGCGTGCCCTGGTTCAGCGACCAGACTTGCGGGCTGCCGAGGCGCAGTTACGGGCCGCTCAAGCCAGCGTGGCCGTCGCCCAGGCGGCGGGGCGACCCACGGTGACGCTGGCGGCGGGCCCTTCCTGGCAGCGCTTGGCGGGGCAGGAGAGCCAGAGCAGCACGTTGGGGCTGACCTTGAATGTTCCCCTATTTACTGCCTACGACACCACTTATCGGGTCCAGCAGGCGGTGGCACAGGTCGATGTCCGGGGGGCCCAGCGTGATCGCTTGCACCATCAGGTGGCGCTGGAGGTCTGGCGGGCCTATCAGAACTGGCAGACCGCCGGCCATAGCTTGCGGATGACGGCTGATCTGATGGCGAGCGCCGAGCAGTCGGCCCTGGTGGCGCTGGGTCGTTACCAGGCTGGTGTTGGCTCTGTCCTTGAACTGTTGTCGGCGCAAAGTGCTTTGGCCAGTGCACGCCTGCAGCGTATTCAAGCCGAGCTGGACTGGCAGGTGTCGCGGGCGACGCTGGCCCAGGCGATGGGTATTCTGGATGGCGCGCAGTGGCCAGCCGCTTTGGAAGAGAAAAAATGAAACGAGCAAGCAAAATGACCCTAGGAGCCTTGTTCCTGGCGCTGGCCGTCGGGGGAGGGTACTGGGTTTATCAGCAGCGCACGGCGCAATCGCCGGCGGTGCGTTACAAGCTCAATACCCTGGAGAAGGCCAGTTTGACGCAGACAGTTTCGGCCAATGGCACGCTCAATCCGGTGGTGCTGGTTAATGTGGGAACCCAGGTGTCGGGTACGGTGAAAAAGCTCTACGTTGACTTCAACGACAAGGTCAAACGTGGCCAGCCGCTGCTCGAACTGGACGATGCCCTGGTTGCTGCCAGCGAGCGGCAAAGTGCGGCCAATGTGCAGAATGCGCGGGCCGGGCTGGAACTGGCGGAAGCCAACGAAGGCCGGATGCAGGCCCTGTGGGCCAAAGAGTACGTGTCGCGCCAGGAATACGAGCAAAGCCGGCAGGCCTTGAAATCAGCGCGGGCGCAGTTGGCGCTGGCCCAGGCACAGAATGAACGTGACCGCGCCAACTTGGCGTTTACCGTCATTCGTTCGCCGGTTGATGGCGTAGTCATCGATCGTGTGGTCGATCTCGGGCAGACGGTGGCGGCCAGTTTTCAGACGCCAGTGCTGATCAAGATTGCCCAGGATTTGTCTGAAATGCGCATCGACACCAGTTTTGCCGAGGCCGATATTGCCCATATCCGCGAGGGGCAGACGGCCAAATTTACGGTCGACGCCTTTCCGAACCGCAATTTCACTGGTCAGGTGCAGCAGATTCGCCTGAATCCGACCAACCAGCAGAATGTGGTGACCTATAACGTCCGTATTTCAGTGGCCAATCCCGAGCAGGTCCTGCTGCCTGGCATGACGGCGTATGTGACGATTGGTGTGCAGCAGCGCGACCAGGTTTTACTGGTGCCTAACGCCGCCTTGCGCTTTAAGCCGAGCGAGGCGGGCGATAAGCCAGCGGCGGGCGCTGACCGGAAAGCTGGCGAGTCAACTGCCGGGGGCAGCAAGGGCAAGAAGCGCGACGGACAAAATGGCACGGTCTACGTGCTGGATGGCGAAAAAATCCGTCCGGTCAGCATTCAATTGGGGATCACCGACAACCGCAGCAGCGAGGTGCTGGGTGGTGAGTTGAACGCTGGCGATCAGGTGGTGACGGGCGAAAACACGGCCAGCACGGGCAAGCCGTCCAGTGTCGGCATGCGGATGTTCTGATGGCGAGCGAGGTCATCCGGGTCTGTGGCCTGGGCAAATCCTATGTCACGGCAGCCGGGCCGTTCGCGGCGCTGCGTGAGGTCAATCTGCGGGTTGAGGCTGGCGATTACCTGGCCATCATGGGGCCTTCCGGTTCTGGAAAATCGACCTTCATGAACCTGCTCGGTTGTCTGGATACCCCGACGGTCGGCGACTACATTCTGGTCGGTGACAACGTGGCGCATCTTGATCCGGATGCGCTGGCCAGACTGCGCAACCGGGTGCTTGGTTTCGTTTTTCAGGGTTTCAACCTGTTGCCGCGGATGAGTTTGCGCGACAACGTCGCGCTGCCGCTGGTGTATGCCGGTGTCGATCAGGACGAACGGCGGCAGCGGGCGCTGCAATTGCTCGACAAGGTTGGCTTGGCGCGCTTTGCCGATTCGCTACCCAGCCGCATTTCCGGCGGTCAGCAACAACGGGTGGCGATTGCCCGGGCGCTGATCAACCGACCGCAACTGATCCTCGCCGACGAGCCGACCGGTAATCTGGATAGCCAGACCAGCGAGGAGATCATGCGCCTCTTTGGCGAGTTGAACGCCGAGGGCATCACCATTGTTCTGGTCACGCATGAAGCGGATATTGCTGCCCATGCCCGACGCCAGGTGCGTTTTCTCGATGGTCATCTGATCAGTGATCAATTGACGGCGGCGCGGGCATGACGCGACATTTTTTATCCGGATGTGGCGGTCGACCGCGGGGCGGCCAGAAAAATCAGCAGGTGGGGCGATGATCCGTCCCATGCTCGGTGAAGCCTGGCTGGCCATGGGGGCCAACCGGCTGCGTACGGCGCTGACCATGCTTGGCATGGTGATCGGTGTGGCGGCGGTGGTCATCATGCTGGCCATCGGCCAAGGGGCGCAGTATGCGGTGCAGCAGACTATCGCCACCATGGGCTCCAACCTCTACATCGTGCTGTCGGGTTCCTTTACCACCTCCGGCGTGCGCAGCGGCGCGGCCGGTGGGCCAACGCTGAGTGTCGCTGATGCCGAGGCGATGGCTGAACTCGATGGGGTGGCCCACACGGCACCCGTGCATTTCGGTACGCGGCAACTGGTTTATGGCGCGCAAAACTGGAATGCCTCGGTGATCGGTACAACGCCGGCCTATCTCGATGCCCGAGCCTGGACCGTGGCGCGTGGGGGGGCTTTCGGTGATTCCGATGTGCGTTCGGCAACGCGCGTGGCCTTGCTCGGTCAGACCACTGCGCAGAATCTGTTCGGTGATGAGGACCCAGTCGGCAAGACCTTGCGCATCCAGCAAAGCCCCTTCATCGTGGTCGGCGTGCTGGCCCCCAAGGGGCAGAATCTCGATGGCCGCGATCAGGACGACACGGTGATCGTCCCCTTGTCGACGGCCCAGCGTCAGGTTTTCGGCACGCCCTTTGTCGGCTCGGTGCGCATGATCATGGTGCAGGCTGATTCAGCCGAGGCCATGCCGCGGGTGGCTGATCGTGTCGAATCCTTGCTGCGCCAGCGTCATCGGCTGCGCGAAGGACAGCCCAATGATTTCTTTATGCGCAACCTGTCGGCCGCTGCCGAGTCGGAAGCGGCGACCACCCGCACCATGTCCATTCTGCTTGGCGCCATTGCCTCGATTTCCTTGCTGGTCGGTGGCATCGGTATCATGAACATCATGCTGGTTTCGGTGACCGAACGGACCCGTGAAATCGGTATCCGGATGGCCATCGGCGCCCGCCAGAAGGACATCCTCAGCCAGTTTCTGCTCGAATCGGTGATGATTTCCTTTGCCGGTTGCCTGCTGGGGCTGCTGATTGGCCTGGCTGTGGCCTTGGGGATCAATGCCATCACGGGCATGGTGATTGTCATTTCCGGCAGTGCGGCCTTGATTGCCTTTGGTGTGGCAGCGACGGTGGGTATCTTTTTTGGCTGGTATCCGGCCCGCAAGGCGGCACGCCTGGATCCGATCGAGGCTTTGCGCTACCAGTAAATTTGTCATTTTTTTGCCGGGCAGGCGGTCGACCGCAGGCGCTCTTGGTTAGAATGTTCAGCTTCCCTATTTAATCGGTAGACGTGGTGAGGCAGCTTCATTCAAGGGCGATAGCCGCTGAGGTGCAAGACGACGACGGCGAGGATGCACCGGACAGTATGTGGACCGAGTCGGCCATTTTTGGCATCGGTACGCTTTACGACGGTGGCTTGGGTGACATGCCTAGCCTGAACATGGCGGCTGCTCGCATGGATGAAAGTCAGTTGCGACTGGCGGCCAGCGTCTTTGCCAATGCCCACGACGGCATCATGATTACCGATGCCAGCGGCGTCGTGCTTGATATCAACCGGGCATTTACCCGGGCCACTGGCTTTACGCCGGATGAAATGATCGGCAAGACGCCGCGTCGCCTACGCTCCGGCCGGCAGGGGGCAGAGTTTTATGCCGCCTTCTGGGACAGCTTGCGCCAGCGCGGCTTCTGGCGTGGCGAAATCTGGAATTGCCACAAAGATGGCCATCATTTTGTCGTGTTGATGTCGATCAGCGCGGTCTACGACGCTTTTGGCAGTCTGACCCACTATGTCGCCATTTATAGCGACATCACACCCCTTAAGGAAAGTCAGCAACGCCTGGAGCACTTGGCCTATCACGACGACCTGACGGGTTTGCCCAATCGCGTCATGCTCGGCCAGCGGATCGAAGAAGCCAAGGCGCAGGCCTTGCGTGGTGGCCAGGCGCTGGCCATCTGTTTTCTCGATCTCGACAACTTCAAGCCGGTCAACGACCTGCATGGACACCAGCAAGGCGACCGCCTGCTGGTGGAAGTGGCCAGTCGCCTGAAAAGTTGCCTGCGGCGGGGCGATACCGTGGCCCGCTTTGGGGGTGATGAATTTGCGCTGCTGCTGGTTGACCTGGACAACGAATCTCAGGTTGAGGAGTTGCTTGGCGAAGTGCTGGAAAGGGTTGCTCAGCCTTACCGCATCAATGACGTGTTGTCGCAAATATCCGCCAGCATCGGTTACACCTTGTTTCCGGACGATAACGGGGATACCGACAGCCTGTTCCGGCATGCCGATCAGGCGATGTATCAGGCCAAGCAGGAGGGACGCAATCGCTTCCAGCGCTTTGATACTGAACAGGCTTTGCGCATCCGCTCGCAGTTCGAGAACGTATCGCGCATCCGCCAGGGCTTGGCGCGGGATGAGTTTGAACTGTATTACCAGCCCAAGGTCGATTTGCGGGCTGGCCGAGTGGTCGGTGCCGAAGCGCTGATGCGCTGGCAACATCCGCAGCGCGGCTTGCTGACGCCGGCCAGTTTTTTGGCGCCGCTGGGCGACGATGCGCCCCTGCTCGAAATTGGCGATTGGGCCATCGGTTGTGCCTTGCGCCAGATTGCCTATTGGCAGAAGGCCGGGCAGGCGATGTCGGTCAGTGTCAATATTTCCGGCAACCATTTGCTGCATCCGGAGTTCGTCAGTCGTCTGGCTGCGCACTTGGCGCGCTATCCCGAGGTTGATCCGCACAAGCTGGAACTGGAGATTCTCGAAACTGTGGCGCTTGATGATATCGAGCGGGTGATCCAGGTCATGGGCGAATGTCGTGCCCTCGGGGTCGAGTTCGCACTCGATGATTTTGGTACGGGCTATTCGTCCCTGCTCTATTTGAAACGACTGCCGGCCCGAACGTTGAAAATCGACCAATCCTTTGTCCGTGACATGCTGGACACGCCGGAGGGGACCGATGCCATCACCGCCATCATGCACCTGGTTACCGCATTTAAGCGGCGGGCGCTGGCTGAGGGGGTCGAGCAGGTCGAGCAGGGCATTGTTCTGTTGCGCTGTGGCTGTGATCTGGCTCAGGGTTACGGTTTGTCGCGGCCGATGGCGGCATCTGCATTCATGCCCTGGGCGCAATCCTTCGTTCCTGATGCGGCCTGGCAGGACAGCCTGCATATTCCTTGGCGCAACAGCGATTTTGCCTTGCTGGCAGCCGAGGTCGAGCAGCGCAACTGGTTGGCGGCGGTGCAGGCAGCGGTGCAGGATGAAAACGTTCCCTTTCCCGCCGAGGCGCCAAATCGCCTGAGTGGTAGCCGTTTTGGCGACTGGCTGAAAGGCCCGGCGGCCAATCGTTATGGTCATTTACCGGCCTGGCAGGCGATTCCAGATCTCCATCGGGCATTGCATCGTCTGGGGGCAGAAATTGGCGTGCGGTGGGCACGAGGCGATCAGGCCAAGCTGGCGATTTTGTTGCCGCAACTGGCGGTTCGTGGTCAGGATTTGCTGAGCGGTTTGCGTGCCTTGCGGCTGGCTATCGTCCCTTTGCTGGCGCAGCGAGCGATCGACTGACCCGGGGTCAGTGTTCGCCGGGCGGCGGGAGGCGTTGCCATTGCCCGTCGATACGTCCTTCGAGCGGCTGAAAGCGGGCTTTGTAGGCCATTTTCCGGCTGTCGGCAATCCAGTAGCCAAGATACAGATAGGGGCGGTCGAGCGCGATGCACTGCGCGGCTTGCCACAGGATGTTGTAGGCGCCAAAGCTGGCGCCGGGGACATCGGGATCAAAAAAGGTGTAGACCGAGGACAGACCGTCGTCCAGGACATCAATCAGGCTGACCATGCGCAGGTTCGGCCCGTCACGAAATTCGATTAGTCGCGTATCGACCCGGCTTTGTAATAAGAACTGGGCGTATTGCTCATGGTTGTCCTCGTCCATGCCACCACCGGGATGGCGGCTTTCTTGATAGCGGACGTAGAGGGCGTAGTGCTCATCCACAAACGCCAGCGGTCGTTCACGGACGGCGAGCGTGCCGTGGCGTTTCAGTGCCCGCCGCTGGCTGCGGTTGGGTTGCAGCGCATTGACCGGGATGCGAACCGGGATGCACGCCTGGCAGCTGTCGCAGTGCGGCCGGTAGGTGAACACGCCACTGCGCCGGAAGCCTTGCCGGATCAGGCGGCTGTAGATTTCGTTGTCGATCAGGTGGGTCGGCGTGGCGACTTGCGAGCGGGCCTGGCGGTCAGGCAGGTAGCTGCAGGGATATTGCGAGGTGGCATAAAACTGCAGCAGCGAGAAGGGGAGGTCAGCGTCATCTGGTTGGGCCATGTGGTCACCACCTGCCGGGATTGGCGTCGACCGACCACGGTTGGCGCGACGTGTCGCATGCGGTCAACGTCTGTAAACGTGCCAAAAAGTCGGCGCGGGGAATTTGCCGTCCGCCGAGTGAGGCCAGGTGTTCGGTGTACATCTGACAGTCGATCATGGCGATTTGCGCTTGCAGCAGATAACGGATCAGGTGGGCGAAGGCGACCTTGGAGGCATCCCGCTGCCGGGCAAACATCGATTCGCCGTAAAACATGCGACCGATGGCCAAGCCGTACAGTCCGCCGACCAGTTCGCCTTCTTGGTAGGTTTCGACCGAATGCGCCCAGCCAAGTTCATGCAATCGGCAGTAGGCGGTCATCATGTCGTCGGTGATCCAGGTGCCGTCCTGTCCAGGTCGAGGGGTGGCGGCACAGCCGGCGATGACGTCGGCGAAATGGCTGTCCATTTTTACGGTCAACTGGCCGTGGCGCAATGTTTTGCGCAGGCTGCGAGTCAGTCGGAATTCGTTCGGGAAAAGCACCATGCGGGGGTCGGGGCTGTACCACAGCGGCAGACGGTCGAGCGTTCCCCAGGGGAAAATGCCTTGCTGATAGGCGTGCAGCAGGCGGTCCGGTTCCAGTCCGCCGCCGACGGCCAGCAAACCACCCAGATCGTCGCGGGCCGCGTTGAGCGGCGGGAAGGGGTCGTGGGGGCCGAGCAGGGGCACCATCGCTGGTGGTTTAGCGCAGTACGCCGTGGTTGTGCCAGGTCACCGGCTTGGTCGCCTGTTGTTCGAGGCGGATTTCGCAGGCCGGGTCGGTGCATTCGTCGTGCTTCTTGAAGGCAATGACATGGTCGGCATCGAGTCGGATGCCGATTTTTTCGCCCAGCGCGTGGTTGTGGTGTGAGGGGACCAGCGACAGCACTTCGCTGCCGCTGGCCAGACGCAAGGTGTAGAGGATTTCGGCACCGCGAAAGGCCTTGTGCAGCACTTCAGCCTGCACCGGGCTGCTGTCGTCGTGCACGATGTCGTCCGGACGCAGCAGGATGTCGACCCGGCAGCCTTGGTCGCAACTGGTACAGCTTTCGTTGCATTCGACCGGCGTGTCGGAAATTAGCGTGCCCAACTCCATGCGAACGCTGTTGTGGTCACCCACCGTGCCGGCCAGTAGCACGCCCTGGCCGATGAAGTCGGCGACAAAGCGGTTGGCAGGACGGTGATAGAGGTTGTATGGAATATCCCATTGTTGAATCCGGCCGTCGTACATGACCCCAATCTCGTCGGCCATGGCAAAGGCTTCGTGTTGATCATGGGTGACCATGATCGCGGTCGACCCCTCGCGTTTGAGGATTTCCCGGACTTCGATCGACAGTCGTTCCCGCAGGCCGACATCAAGATTGGAAAAGGGCTCATCGAGCAGAATCAATTCCGGTCGCGGGGCCAAGGCCCGAGCCAGGGCGACCCGCTGCTGCTGCCCGCCGGAGAGTTCGTGCGGATATTTATCGCCCAGACCAGCCAGGCCCACGGTGGCCAGCAGTTCGTTGACCCGCTGTTCGGCGGCCTGTCCGGCGCGCCGGTCAAGACCGAAGGCGACGTTGCTGCCGACCGTCAGGTGTGGAAACAGGGCGTAATCCTGAAACACCATGCCGATCCGTCGTTTTTCCGGTGCCAGGCGGTTCCCGGGGCGGCTGACCGGGCTGCCACGCAGACGAATTTCACCGCCGGTGATTTCTTCAAAACCGGCAATACAGCGCAGCAGGGTGGTTTTGCCGCAACCAGACGGGCCGAGCAGGCAGGCGATGCGTCCCGCCGCCAGCGAGAAGCTGACGCCGTCGACCACGGTTTGTCGGCCATAACGCTGGACGATGTCAGTGAGTTCAAGTTGTGCCATGGTCGTCGATTATAATTCGCATTCAAAATTATGCATGTAATCCATCGCTCCCCCCTCTTGCTGATCGGTTTGTTCGTGGCGGCGCTGGCGGCCTTGCCGGTTGCCAGTGTCGGGCTCAATTTGTTTGCCGGCGGAACCAGTGCCACCTGGACGCATCTGGTCAGCACGGTGTTGCCGGAATATATCGCTAATTCGTTCTACCTGTGCCTGGGCGTGGCGCTGGGCGTTGCGCTGGTTGGGGTTGCTACTGCCTGGTTAACAGCGATGCACGATTTCCCCGGGCGGCGCATCTTTGAGTGGGCACTGGTCTTGCCGCTGGCCATGCCGGCTTATGTGCTGGCCTATGTTTATACCGATTTTCTACAATTTGTCGGTCCGGTGCAGTCGACGCTGCGTGAGTCTTTTGGCTGGGCGTATGGCGATTACTGGTTTCCCGATATTCGTACTTTGCCGGGCGCCATGCTGATGTTCGTTTGCGTCCTTTATCCTTATGTCTATCTGCTGGCGCGGGCGGCCTTTCTCGAGCGGGCGGGCGGCATGCTGGAGGCAGCGCGGACCTTGGGCCTGGGGCCGTGGCGGGCCTTTTTTACCGTTTCCTTGCCGCTGGCGCGGCCGGCCCTGGTGGCCGGGGTGGCGCTGGCCCTGATGGAAACCCTGGCCGATTACGGCACCGTAGCTTATTTTGCGGTCAACACCTTTACCACCGGTATTTATCGCGCGTGGTTCTCGCTGGGTGACCGGGTGGCCGCCGCGCAACTGGCTGCCATGTTACTGACCTTTGTACTGTGTTTGTTACTGGCCGAGCGCCTGTCGCGTGGTCGTGCCCGTTATCACAACACGACCGGCCGCAATCGGCCGCTGCCCGGTATGTGCTTGCACGGTTTGGCAGCCTGGCTGGCTAGTCTGGCCTGTCTGCTGCCACTCGTCCTTGGCTTCTTGTTGCCAGCGTTTCTGCTGGTGCGCATGGCCCTGGCCGATGGCGACGCTCAGTTTGGTAGTCGCTTTCTGATTTTGTCCCGTAACAGTTTTGTGCTCGCTGGGGCCACGGCGCTTCTGGCGGTCCTGCTGGCGGTCCTGCTGGCGTACGGTGCCCGCTTGTCGCGCGGTGCCTTGGCGCCTGCGCTCAATCGGCTGGTTGGTCTGGGCTATGCGGTGCCGGGGGCGGTGATCGCAGTGGGTGTCCTGATACCGGTCACCCGGCTCGATAATTGGTTGGCTGGGCAGTGGACCGTGTGGTTTGGCGAGAATCCGGGTCTGCTGCTGACCGGCGGTCTCGCTGCCCTGGTGTATGCCTATCTGGTGCGCTTTCTGGCCGTGGCCTTGCACACGGTTGAATCCAGCCTGGCCAAAATTACGCCAAGCATGGACGATGCGGCGCGCAGTCTGGGGCTGGGGCAGGGTGAAACCCTGCGCCGGGTCCACGTACCGATTTTGCGGGGTAGTTTGCTGACCGCTGGCTTGCTGGTTTTCGTTGATGTGATGAAGGAATTACCAGCCACGCTGGTCATGCGTCCGTTCAATTTTGACACCCTGGCGACTCAGGCCTATACGCTAGCCTCCGATGAGCGCCTGGCCGAAGCTTCGACCGCTTCGCTGGCGATTGTGGCTGTTGGCTTGCTGCCTTTGATTGCGCTGTCGCGGCAGATTTCCGCCGCCCGCCGTGGCTGAGCCAGACGGCTTTTTACCGGTTTGACTTGTTGTCTTTTGCGCGCGGCTCGCTATCCGCGGCAACAGGGGCTGACGAGCGCTCGAATTCGATGGTCAGGATATTGGTATCGACGCCACGGCAGGCCAGGATGTCGACTTCTTCTATCGTTGCCGGCGCGAAATTGGGGGCGAAGTCCAGCGCATTGTCGTCGGATTGGCTGGACTTCTCGGACGTGTTGCGGACATTGACCGTCGGCACGAAAGCGTCGTCGGGTGGCAGCATCTGGTCCGGCGGCAGATCAATGCCCAGTGGCAGGGAGAGGCCGAGCGGCACATCAATGCCACGTTCGATCAGCAAGCGGATGATGCCTGTGTGGCCGGCACGGATGGCGGCACGTAGCGGCGCCGCCGGGCCGTCGCTGGCTTGAGCGTTGAGGTTGGCACCATGTTCAAGCAAGGCCTTGACGATCGCCTGATCACCGGCAAAGCAGGCGGTGCGTAATGGCAGCCCCTTGAAGCCGTGAACATCGGCTTCTTCGATGTCGGCACCAGCCGCCAGACACTGGCGGACCTGTGACTCGTCATGCTCGCGGATGGCCGCGATAAGGGGACTGCTTCGGGGTGTTCTGGACATGTATGGATCCTCGCCAAGTGCCCGGATTTTAGCCCTGCAGCAGGGCACTTGGCGAGGTGTGGGTTATTTGAAGCCGGCGCGGTCAAAAATCATCTGTGCTTTGGTCTGGTACATGGCGAGTTGCTTGACCGGTAATTGATCGGCTTTGAATTTGCCCATGGCGCTGAGTGCCGGGTTGTCGACCTGTACCGAGTCGACCGCGGGCCATTCGTTATTGCCATCAGCAAAATAACGCTGTGCCTGGTCGGATGCTAGGTAGTCCAGGAACAGTTGTGCATTGTTCTTGTGCGGTGCTGTTTTCAAAATGCCGCCGCCGGAGATGTTGATGTGTGTGCCCGTACTGCTCTGGTTGGGCCAGACGATGCCAATATTGGCCATGGCTTTCTGGTCGGCAGGTTTATCGGAACGCAGCAGGCGGGCGAGATAATAGGTGTTGGAAATAGCCACCCCGCACTCGCCCGCGGCTACGGCGCGAATCTGGTCGGTATCGCCCCCCTTGGGGCTGCGGGCAAAGTTGGCCACCATCCCTTTGGCCAGTGTTTCAGCGGCGGCTTCGCCCTGATGAGCGATGACCGAGGCCATCAGGGAGAGGTTGTAAGGGTGGGATCCTGAGCGTGAGCAGAGTCTGCCCTTGAATTGCGGGGCAGCCAGATCAGCGTAGTTTTTTAGTGTGCCGGCATCAATGCTAGTCTTGTTATAAACGATCACTCGGGCGCGCGTCGAGAAGGCTACCCAATCTTCGCTGCGCAGATGGGCAGGAATGCGTTTTTCGAGCAGGGCTGATTTCCATGGCGCAAAAATTCCCAGTTCGTGCGCTTTGGCCAGTCGAGCGGCGTCGACCGTGAGAAAGACGTCGGCCGGGCTGTTGCTGCCTTCGTTCTTGATCCGCTCCAGCAATTCATCTTCCTTGCCTTCAATGCGATTGATCACAATACCCGTCTGCCGTGTGAAATCGCTGTAAAGCTGTTCGTCCGTCTGGTAATGGCGGGCCGAGTAAAGATTCAGTACCTTCTCTTCGACAGAAAAGGCCGGAGAAGCGGCCAGCAATGCCAGGCCGAGAAGAGCGGGTTTCAAATTCATCGCAAGCTCCATCGCAGTGTTATTGAGAATGGTTCTAGTCTAGCGATTAAAATTTGCCTTGTAAATGAGAAACGTTCTTGATTTGTGGCGCAAAAAATGCAGCCCGCAGGCTGCATTGTTCTGAACGTTCGGGGGCTTAGTTGTTGTCGATGATGCGCCGGGCACCATTGAACCGGCTGGTCCAATAACTGTTGGCCATGTTTTCGACGCGAACTTCGGCGCCGGCGCGCGGGGCGTGCAGGAAGTGGTTGTCACCCAAATAGATGCCGACATGCGAGAACGTGCGGCGCATGGTATTGAAGAAAACGAGGTCACCGGGTTTCAACTGGCTGGGATCGATCTGTTCGCCGACCTGACTCATTTCGCGTGCGGTGCGAGGCAGTAAGGCGCCAATGCTGTCCTTAAAAACGACTTGTACGAAACCGCTGCAATCGAGGCCCCGGTCAGCGTCAACGCCTCCCATCTTGTAGCGCACGCCGACCAGTTTCAGACCTTCGAGGATGACATCCTGGGCGGCATTGGTGTAACGCTCGATAAAAGACAGCGGCTGGCGTTCATCGGCCCGGCCGAACAACTCGGTGGCTTGGGTCAGCGGGCTGAAGCTCGCGGTCAACAAGCCGAAAGCCAGCAAAAATGATTTAGCGTTTAAAAGCATAGCGCTGGAATTTATTGCAATTTCAACTTTCTGTAAAGCGTGTTCGCCTTGCGGAATGATCCAGACGGGCCTATGTTCATAATCCGTAATTATGAATACAATTTGAAATCTGACCCGCAGGGAACCGATTTGAAATGAATTGCTTCAAGGCATTGTTGATTGAGGAAACAGACGGCCAGGTCAGTCATCGGACCGTCGATATGACGGTCGATGCGCTGGATCCGGGTGAGGTGCTGATCCGGGTGGCTTATTCGAGCATCAATTACAAGGACGCGCTGGCAGCGACAGGGAAGGGTAGGATCATTCGCCGTTTTCCTTGCGTTGGCGGCATTGACTTGTCCGGCGTGGTGCAGGAAAGCAGTGATCCGCGTTTTCAACCCGGTGATCAGGTCATTGCCACCAGTTTCGATATTGGCGTGGCGCACCATGGCGGTTATGCCGACTATGCTCGCGTGCCGGCTGACTGGGTCGTACCACTGCCGGCTGGCCTGTCCCTGTATGACGCGATGGTGCTCGGCACGGCCGGATTTACGGCGGCGCTCGGCATTGTCCGGATGGAAGAAAATCGTCTCAGCCCTGATAAAGGGGCGGTGATCGTCACTGGGGCGACGGGGGGCGTTGGCTCGCTGGCCATCGACATGCTGGCTCAGCGGGGTTACCACGTGGTCGCTTTGACAGGCAAGGAGAGTGAGGTTGAGTTTCTCCGTCACTTGGGCGCGGCAGAAGTGCTGCTGCGGCAAAGCCTTGATTTGAGCAAAATCCGGCCGCTTGACCGGGCCCGCTGGGCTGGCGCGGTCGACAACCTGGGTGGCGACATTCTGGCCTGGATTGCCAGCACGATGGAGCAGGGCGGCACCATTGCCAGCATTGGCCTGGCGGCAAGCATGACTTTGCACACCTCGGTGGCGCCTTTCATCCTGCGGGGGGTCTCGCTGCTCGGCATTGATTCCGGCTATATCCGCGAGCCGTACCGGATGGGGGTCTGGCAGCGTCTGGCAACCGATCTCAAGCCACCCCATCTGGCTGAGATGGGGCGTTGTATCGAGTTTGACGATTTGTCGGCGACTTTCGATGAGTTCATTGCGGGTCGTGCCAAGGGGCGTGTCGTCGTGCGCCTGGCCGGAGGCTGACATGCCCGTTTTGCCGCGCATTTTGATCGTTGATGATTCCCGCGTGGTGCGGGCGTCACTGGTTCAGCATTTGCAGGGGCAATACGAAATTCGCGAAGCCAGTGACGGCGAGGCGGCCTGGCAGGCGCTGGTGCTTGACCCCGCTTTGCAGGCGGTGATTTCCGACCTGCAGATGCCGAAAATGAATGGTGATGCCTTGTTGGAGCGCTTGCGTGCCTCCAAGTTGCGGCGTTTGCAACAAATGCCCTTCCTGATGATTTCTGGCGAAGAAAGCGACGACGAACGAGCCCGCTTGCTGACGCGGGGTGATGCAGATTTCATCAGCAAGTCGGCCGGTGCGGCCGAGGTTCGGGTGCGCCTGGGACGCATGCTAGCCCTGGTGTCGGCGCGCGACGGCTTGGCGCAGGCCCAGCAGGAACGGGTGCAAGACCCGGAAACCGGTCTTTACAGCCGGCGCTATCTGGAATTACAGGCGGCACAAGCCTTGTCACATGCGGCACGCCATGGCGGTGAATTGAGCGTATTGCTGATCGGTTTTGACCATTTTTCCAGTTTGGTTGAGCGTCTCGGCCAGGGGGCGGCCGATGCGGTGACGCAACGTTTTGCCCGCATGCTGGCTGGTCGGATGCGGCACGAAGACAGCCTGGGGCAATTTACGGCTGGCCAGTACGCCATTGTCTCTTCGGGGACCGCCGCTGGCCTGGGGGCGCGTTTTGCTGAGCGGGTGCGGCAGGCTGTGGAAACGGCACGCCTGAGCCACCAGGGACAGGCCGTTGCGCTGACGGTCAGTATTGGTCTAGCCAGCGTTGCCAATGACCACGTTACGTCGGCGGGGGCTTTGTTGCAATTGGCTGAGCAGCGCATGCAACAGGCCATGCAGGCTGGGGGTAATCGGGTCAATACGGCCGGTGTTGAGGCTGTGGCGCGGGCCTTGCGTCCGGAGCAGGCGCTGGCTTTGTTGGTGGCAGGGCAGGAGGCTGCAGTGCGGCCGCATGCTCAGGCTTTGCTTGGTCAGTTGCTGCCTTTGTTGGCGCTACTTGATCGGGAACTCAACCTGGCTTTGCCGTCGGCATGCCTGGAAAACGATTTTGGCGAACGGAACAGCAAATAAATAATTAGTCCGTTCTTTTGTAGGAAGTGCAGGAACACTATTAGCTAGAGGGAGTCTTATGGCGACTTACAAGGAGTTTCACCAGTATTCGATCGAGCAACCGGACGCGTTCTGGACCGAACAGGCCCAACTCGTTGACTGGCAAGCACCGTTCACCCAGGTTTGCGATTTTTCGCGGCCGCCGTTTGCCAAGTGGTTTGTCGGCGGCAAGACAAATCTGTGCCACAACGCGGTTGACCGTCACGCCGCCAAGCGGCCAGATGATGCGGCGCTGATTTTCGTGTCGACCGAAACCAACGAGGAGAAGATTTACAGCTTCGCCGAGTTGCAGGCTGAAGTCGAGCGCATGGCTGCGATTTACCAGAGTCTCGGTGTCAAACGCGGCGACCGGGTGTTGATTTACATGCCGATGATCCCGCAAGCGGCCTTTGCCATGCTGGCGGCAACCCGTATCGGGGCGATTCACTCGGTCGTTTTCGGTGGTTTTGCTTCCGGTTCGCTGGCAACCCGCATCGACGATGCCAAGCCGGTGCTGATTGTTTCCTCTGACGCCGGCATGCGCGGTGGCAAGGCGGTGCCGTACAAGCACCTGCTCGACGAGGCGATCAATCTGGCTGAAAACAAGCCAGCCAAAGTGTTGATGATCGACCGAGGTCTGGACAAGGCGTTCAACAAGGTCGACGGGCGTGATGTCGACTACGCTGCATTGCGCGAAACGCACTTGAATGCCCGCGTGGCCTGCGAGTGGCTGGAGTCATCCGAGCCATCCTACATTCTGTATACCTCGGGTACCACGGGCAAGCCGAAAGGTGTCCAGCGTGATACCGGCGGCTATGCGGTGGCGCTGGCCTCGTCGATGCAGCACATTTATTGCGGCGGTGAAGGTGAGACTTTCTTCTCGACCTCCGATATCGGCTGGGTGGTGGGGCACTCCTACATCATCTACGGCCCGCTGATTGCCGGCATGGCGACGATCATGTACGAAGGCACGCCGCTGCGTCCCGATCCGGGCATCTGGTGGCAGATCGTCGAAAAGTACAAGGTCACGGTCATGTTCTCGGCACCGACGGCTGCCCGCGTTCTGAAGAAGCAGGACCCGGCGTACATGCACAAGTACGACTTGTCGACGCTCAAGCACATTTTCATGGCGGGTGAGCCGCTTGATCAACCGACGCACGAGTGGTTCCAGAGCGAGCTTGGTCGGCCGGTTATTGACAACTACTGGCAGACGGAAACTGGCTGGCCGATGTTGGCGGCTTTGCACGGCGTCGAAAAAACGCCGATCAAATTCGGTTCGCCATCCTTCCCGGTCTACGGCTACAACCTCAAGATTTATCGTGAAGACGGTTCGAGTGCGAGGCCAATGAAAAGGGTATCGCCGCCGTCGTGCCACCGCTGCCGCCTGGCTGCCTGTCCACCGTCTGGGGCCAGGATGATCGCTTCGTCTCCACCTACTTCACGCTGTTCAAGGAGCCGCTGGTTTATTCCTCCTACGACTGGGCGATCAAGGATGACGAAGGTTACTTCACCATCCTCGGTCGGACCGACGACGTGATTAACGTGGCTGGCCATCGCCTGGGGACGCGTGAAATCGAAGAGGCGATCCAGAACCACTCGGCGATTGCTGAAGTCGCGGTGGTCGGTGTTGAGGATAAGCTCAAGGGGCAGGTACCGATGGCTTTTGCCGTGGTCAAGGATGCCGCCAGGGTGGCAACGCCCGAGTTGGTCAAGGCGCTGGAAAAAGAGGTGTTTTCTGCGGTCGACGGCATTCTTGGTGCGATTGGCCGGCCAGCCCGTGTCCATTTCGTGACCGGTTTGCCAAAAACCCGCTCTGGCAAGATGCTCCGTCGCTCTCTGCAGGCTCTGGCCGAGGGGCGTGATCCGGGCGATCTGACCACCATCGAAGATCCCTCCACGCTGGAACAGATCCGGAACGCGCTGGCCAACTAAGTTTTTCTGTTTGTGACCGAAACCCGCCGCGCAAGCTGGCGGGTTTTTTATGAGTCGTCGTATACGGAACCATTGGTCCGCTGCTCTGAGAGGATGGCAAGGGCGACGTCCTACACTCGATCCGGTTTTGTAAGAATTTGCCGGGGGGCGGGGTGTTAAAATCGTCAGCTGCCTGATCTTAGCGATGATGCCAAGCAATGATTTATGAAACCGTAGCTGCGGTCGACCTCGGCTCAAACAGTTTTCGTCTGCAGGTCGGTCGTGTCGTTGATGACCAGATATACCCGCTCGACTCGATGAAGGAGCCGGTACGCTTGGCTTCCAGCCTGACACCGGACAAACGAATCGATGAAGCCGGGCAACTGCGGGCAATCAACGCCTTGCGCCGATTTGGCGAACGACTGCGCGGCCTCGATACCGGGGCAGTGCGTGCGGTGGCGACCAATACTCTGCGGGTGGCCAAGAATGCGGTTGATTTCCTGCCGCTGGCCGAAGAAGCCTTGGGTTTTCCGATCGAAATCATTGCCGGTCGCGAAGAGGCTCGGCTGATTTATCTCGGTGCTTCCCACTCGTTGCCGACGGCCAATCACAAACGTTTGGTGATCGATATCGGCGGCGGATCGACGGAATTCATCATCGGCAAGCGGCATGAGCCACAGTTGATGGAATCCCTCTATATGGGCTGTGTCAGTTATACCTTGCGTTTTTTCCACGACCGGAAAATCGATCGCAAGCGTCTGCGTGATGCGCAAGTGGCTGCAGCCAAGGAAATTGAACTGATCGCCCATGATTATCAGCAGTTGGGCTGGAAAGAGGCTGTGGGCTCTTCCGGGACAGCACGGGCGATTGCCGATGTACTCGAACTGAACAAGCTGAATCCAGGAGGGGAGAGCGGTATCACTCGGGTTGGACTGGAACGCTTGTGCACCTTGCTGGTCAAGGCGGGATCGGCTGAGGCGCTTGACCTGCCTGGCGTCAAGGGCGATCGTCTGCCGGTCTTGCCGGGAGGGGTGGCGATCATGTCGGCCATTTTTGAAGAGCTTAACATCGAGAAAATGATTTATGCCGATGGCGCCTTGCGTCTCGGGGTGCTCTATGACCTGCTCGGGCGTTTTCATCACCACGATTTGCGGGATGCGACGGTGGCGCAGTTCCGCCGGCGTTATCAGGTTGAAGCGGATCAAGTGGAGCGGGTTGAGTCGACGGCCCTGTCGGCGCTGGCCCAACTGACGGAAGGTGCGCCGAGTGAAGTGGATGTGCAGTTCCTCTCTTGGGCCTGTCGCTTGCACGAAATCGGTATTTCAGTGGCGCATAACGCGTATCACAAGCATGGTGCCTATATTCTGACTTATGCGGACATGCCGGGTTTCTCCAAAAAGGATCAGTCACGCTTGGCCACGCTGGTCCTCGGACACCGCGGCAAACTCGAAAAGCTGGGGCCGATTCCCGCGGTCGACAGTGTCTGGCGGCTGGTTTTCTGTTTACGGCTGGCGGTCTTGCTGCATCGGACACGGGATGACCGTGCTTTGCCGCTGTGGCGGGTCAGGTCGCAGGACACTGGTTTTCAGCTCGAATTGCCGAGCGAGTGGCTGGCTGATAATCCGTGGACGGCGGCCGCACTGGGCGAGGAGAGTGCTATTTGGCGCCTTGGTGGGCGCACTTTTGTTTTGCGCGCCAAGGCCCTGCGCAAATAAGTCGATCGCTGGCTTTAGCCGGCTACGATGTGTTCGGCGATGCGCTGCTTGAGATCAGGCAGGTTGCTGTCGAAGGTGTTGTAATGCATCAGTGACAAGCCGAAGACGCAGGCGTAGAGCAGCAGGCTGCGACTCTTGGCTTCGGCGTCCGACATGCCCGCAGCGACGAACAGGCGGCGGGTGCATTCCAGGCGATAGATATCCACGGCTTCGACGACGGCTGCAGCTTGGTTGTCGTGGCGCGCCCAGTCCCTAATGGCCAGTTCGATCGACATCCCTTTGCGATTGCGACTGGCGCCATAAACCTCAATTGCGTAGTGCAATTGTTCGCGTTCCTGGCCCGGGCTGACCGCGGTAGTTTTCTCGATGTCGCGAATGCGCCCTTGCCGCCAGCGCTCAAGAACGGCGTCGAGCAAGGCACGCCGGTCCTTGAAGTGCCAGTAAAAACTCCCTTTGGTGACCCCGCAGCGTTTGGCCAAGACTTCGACCCGCAAGCCAGCAATCCCTTCCTTGGCCAGAACGTCGATGGCTGCGTCCACCCAGCTATCTGGGGCGAGTTGGGTCCGCGCCACCAGCGGTTTTCTGGGGCGGCTTGGTTTATTGCTCAAAGCGGGGGAGTTGACAGAGTTGTTTTCCATACGCTACCGTATGCTTTTCCATACGACACAGTATGGACATTGTGCGGACTGCGCGGTCGTCTGTCAAACAGGCGGCGTCAGGACAAGAAAGACAGAGCGAATAAAAGGAGAAGCTTGTGAAGATTCTGGTTCCCGTCAAGCGGGTAGTAGATTACAACGTCAAGATTCGGGTCAAGGCGGATGGTAGTGGTGTTGACCTGGCCAACGTCAAGATGAGCATGAACCCCTTCGATGAAATCGCAATTGAAGAAGCGGTTCGTCTGAAGGAAGCCGGCGTGGCTAGCGAAGTTATCGCTGTGTCGTGCGGCGTGACCGCTTGCCAGGAAACCCTGCGCACGGCTATGGCCATCGGCGCGGATCGGGGCATCCTGGTTGAGACCGATGTCGAATTGCAGCCGCTGGCAGTTGCCAAGCTGCTCAAGGCGCTGTGCGATCGTGAGCAGCCGCAGCTGGTTATTTGTGGCAAGCAGGCGATTGACGATGATGCCAATCAGACGGGCCAGATGCTGGCCGCGCTGGCTAATTGGCCGCAGGCCACCTTTGCTTCCAAAGTGCTGGTGGCCAATGGGCAAGCGACGGTAACGCGCGAAATTGATGGTGGCCTGGAAACCTTGCAGATGCCCTTGCCGGCCGTGGTTAGTACTGACCTGCGTTTGAACGAGCCGCGTTATGCGACCTTGCCCAACATTATGAAAGCCAAGAAGAAGCCGCTCGAAACGGTCAAACCGGCTGATCTCGCGGTCGACGTGGCGCCCCGCCTGAAAATGCTGAAAGTCGCCGAGCCGGCCAAGCGTTCGGCGGGCATCAAGGTGGCCGATGTGGCCGAATTGGTCAATAAATTGAAAAACGAAGCCAAGGTGATCTAAATGACGGTACTGGTGATTGCTGAACACGACCATGCATCGCTGAAAGCAGCGACCCTCAACACGGTGGCAGCGGCCCGTCGCATCGGCGGTGATATTCATGTGCTGGTGGCTGGCAGCGATTGCGCTGCTGCTGCACAGCAGGCGGCGAGCTTACAGGGTGTCGCCCAGGTTTTGCTGGCCGAGGCGTCACACCTGGCGGCGCAGACTGCTGAAAATCTGACCGCCTTGTTGCAGTCGGTGGTGGCGCCTTATAGCCATGTGCTGGCCCCGGCAACGACTTTTGGCAAGAACGTTTTGCCGCGCCTGGCGGCCTTGCTCGATGTGGCGCAGATTTCCGATATCGTCGCTGTCGAGGCGCACGATACCTTTGTCCGTCCAATCTATGCTGGCAATGCACTGGCGACGGTGCAAAGTACCGATGCCGTGAAGGTCATTACTGTACGGACGACGGCTTTCGACGCGGTCGACAGCGGAAATCAGGCAGAAATCGCAACGGTAGTGGTGCCGTCTGATCTGGCGCAATCCGCGCTGCTTGGTCGCGAATTGACCCGTTCAGCACGTCCGGAACTGGGGGCTGCCAAGATCATCGTTTCCGGCGGTCGCGGTCTGGGAAGTGGTGAGAACTATCACCTGCAACTCGAACCGCTGGCCGACAAACTGGGGGCTGCGCTGGGAGCCTCGCGGGCGGCTGTAGATGCTGGCTTCGTGCCGAATGACTATCAAGTGGGTCAGACGGGCAAGATTGTTGCGCCGCAGGTTTATTTTGCGATTGGTATCTCCGGAGCCATTCAGCATCTGGCGGGGATGAAGGATTCCAAGCTGATCGTGGCGATCAACAAGGACCCGGATGCGCCGATTTTCCAGGTGGCTGATTACGGTTTGGTGGCCGATTTGTTTGAGGCGGTGCCGCAACTATGTGATGCGCTCGGCTAAAATGTCCGGGTGAATCTCACCGATACCTTGCTGGGCGAAACGTGGTACTGGGCGGCGTGGCTGATCTGGTTGCCATTTTTCGCCCGCAGTTTGTGGCGGGCGCCTTGGCAGCGTTTGCGTGATAGTGAGCAGTTGAATGTCTGGCTGGGTATGGTGGTCTTGCTGACGCTGGTCTGGAGTCTAAAGGCCGGTGTCAAGCCGGGGCTGGCCATGCATCTGCTGGGCGTCAATCTTTTTGTGCTGGCTTTTGGGCCACACCTGGCTTTCATCGGTTTGTCGCTGGTCACCTTGGGGATCACCTTGAATGGTGCGGCGGGGCCGCTGGCCTATGCACTCAATGCGCTGTTGCTGGGTGGTGTCGGGGTGGTCGCCAGTGATCGGATGGGTCAGTGGGTCATGCGGTTATTGCCACGACATTTTTTCATCTTCATCTTCATCAACGGTTTTTTGGTGTCGGCGCTCAGCATTTTGGCTGTCGGTGGTGTCTCCTGCTTTTTTCTGGCATGGAGCGGCGCTTATGCTTGGGATTACCTGTTTGCTGAGTATTTCCCCTACTTCCTGCTCTTGGCGTTTTCAGAGGCCTGGTTGTCGGGCATGTTGGTCACCTTGTTTGTCATCTACCGTCCGCAATGGATGGGATCTTTCGATGACGCCCGCTATCTCTCGGGCAAATGAAGACTACAATCCGCTCGTTTTCCTTATTTGCCGAGGGTTGACCGTTGGGTCCCATTTTTCGACTATTACCCATGGCCTTCGGCCTTGTTCTAAGTGGCCATTCGCTGGCGCTTGGGCTGGGTGAGTTGCGCACGCAAGCCGTGCTCGGCGAGCCCTTGCGGCTGCAGCTCGAATTGTTGGGAGACGACAAGACTTTGCCGGATGAGCGCTGTTTTCGTCTGGTTCGGCCGGCCAATGCCGACGACTTGCCGTGGCTACGCCAGGGCAGTTTTCGTGTTCGTCCGGGTAAGCCGGCCTGGCTGGAGATTACTGCGGCGCAGTATGTCCATGAGCCGGTGATGCAACTGGCTATCCAGGTGGTTTGTGGTCACGAAGTGACGCGCAGTTATCTGGTGTTGGCTTCGCCACCGGTTCGTTCATCGATTGTCGTCGAGGCGCCTGTCGTTAAATCGGCGCCTGCCGCGGCGGCCAAACCCGCACCTTCGCCGGCCAAGCCAGAGCGTACAGAGTCGACCGTGTCAATGGCGACCAAGCCCCCGCCACCGCGCTCTAAAAAATCGCGCCCGCTTCCGGCAGCCAAGGGCTTGCCGGACCGCCTGAGTCTGTCGATGCCCGATGACGACGGACTGCCCCTGCATTTTTCCGGGCAGTTAAGCCCGGTCCTGGGGGGGGCGCCTGATGTGGCGGAAGCGCAACGCGAAATCCTGCGTCTTGAATTCCGGATGTTGATGGCCTTGCACGAGCAGGCGACCAGCCAACTCGCCGTGGCCGAGAAATTGCGCGAGATGGAAAGCACGCTGGCGGTCTTGCAGCAGCGCTCCGATCGGGCGACGCAAACCTTGGCTGGTACGCCGGTTGCACCGGCTGCGGTGACACCTGTGACCGCCGTGCCGTCACCGACCAAGGCTGGGCCACGGGTCGAACTTGAATCGGCCCCAATGCTGGGTGAGTGGGGGTTGTATGGCGGCTTGGCAGGGGCGCTGCTGGGCGTCCTTGGCTGGTTGTTCTGGCGTCGTCGCCATGCCGGGTGGATGACTGAAGTGCATTTTGACGATGAGCCGGATGTTGCGGTCAACGTCCCGTCCACGCCTGTTTCTGCTGCACGCGCCAAATCTGATCAAGACCTGTCGCAAGATTTGTCAACCGGCGCTCTGGATCTGCATTTTGAGGCGGCAGAACACAATGTGTCGCTTGAGGTCGATTTCCCACTGGATGGCGGGGAGTTGTCCTCGGACTTGCTGTCGCCTGTTGGGACGCTGTCTGAATCGCCCGCGGTGGCTATCGAGTTTCAGGCGCCTGACAACGTCCTGCCTGACCGTCCCGAGGCCAATCCGGTGATGGAATTGGCTGACATCATGCTTTCGTTCGGGCGGGTCAAGGGGGCGGCGCAGGCCTTGCAGGAGTACATCGACAATAATCCGCAGGAAGCCTTGCAGCCTTGGATTCGCCTGATGGACGTTTATCGGATGGCAGGGATGCGGGAAGAGTTTGAGGCGGTGGCGCGCAATTTGAACCAGCATTTCAATGTCGCCATTCAGGCTTGGGACGATGCGCCGCCGACCACGCCAGATTTGTCGTTGCCACTGGCGCCGGAGCTGGAAAGTGGCACGTTTGGTCGTATTGCTCTGCCACAATCGCTTGAAGAAATGCCACGCATTATGAATGTCGTTGTCGAGATGTGGCCGCATGACGACGTGGTGGGCTATCTCTACGAATTGTTGCGTGACAACCGGGGCGGGCAGCGGGCTGGATTTACCTTGCCGGTGGTTGAAGAAATTCTGTTTTTGGTCGAACTCAAAGAAACAGCCAATCGGCTGGGTAGCGAGGAGGAGGAAAAGGTATGAGCGAATATCTGGCGCCCCTGAAGGAAATGCGCTTTGTCATGAAGGAATTGGCGGGCCTGGCCCAGGTGGCGTCCTTGCCCGGCTGCGAAGAAGCCAGCGAGGATCTGGTCGACGCTGTGCTCGACGAGGCAGGGAAATTTGCCCATGAAGTCTTGTCGCCGCTCAACCGGGTGGGTGACCGCGAGGGCGCCCGCTGGGCTGACCGTCAGGTAACGACGGCGCCGGGCTTCAAGGACGCATATCGGCAATTTGTCGATAATGGCTGGAATGGTCTGGGGGGTGATCCCGAATTTGGTGGGCAGGGCTTGCCGAAATTGTTATCGACCGCGGTCAGCGAAATGTGGAAATCGGCCAATCATGCTTTTTCGCTCTGCCCGATGTTGACTCAGGGTGCGATCGAAGCCTTGATGATTGCGGGCACCGCTGAACAGAAGGCCGCTTATCTGCCCAAGCTGGTATCTGGCGAGTGGACGGGAACGATGAACCTGACCGAACCGTCAGCCGGTTCCGATCTGGCGGCCGTGCGTAGCCGCGCTGAGCCTGTCGGTGACGGCAGCTACAAGTTGTTCGGTCAGAAAATATTCATTACTTACGGTGAACACGACATGACGGACAATATTGTCCATCTGGTGTTGGCCCGTACGCCCAATGCCCCGGCGGGAGTCAAGGGGATTTCCCTGTTTGTGGTGCCGAAGTTCTTGTTGCAGGCCGATGGCACGCCGGGCGAGCGTAACGACGTTTATTGTGTGTCGATTGAACACAAGCTGGGCATTCATGGTAGTCCGACAGCGGTGCTGGCCTTTGGTGACCATGGTGGGGCGATCGGTACGCTGGTTGGCGAAGAAAATCGTGGCCTTGAGTACATGTTCATTATGATGAATGCGGCCCGTTTCAATGTCGGACTGGAGGGGCTGGGTGATGCCGAGCGCGCCTATCAGCGGGCGGTGGCCTATGCCCGCGACCGTGTTCAGGGGACGGAGGTCGGTGTCCGTGGCGGGCCGAAGGTGCCAATCCTCAAACATCCGGATGTGCGCCGCATGTTGTTATCGATGCGCTCGCGGACCGAGGCCATGCGGGCCATCGCCTACGTGACGGCGGCTGCGCAGGATAACGCCCATTGCAATCCGGATGAGAACGCCCGGAGCAAGGCGCAGGCTTTTGTGGATTTGATGATTCCGGTCGTCAAGGGTTGGAGTACCGAAAGTGCCATCGATATTGCCTCGCTGGGGGTGCAGGTCCATGGCGGCATGGGCTATATCGAAGAAACTGGTGCTGCACAGCATCTGCGCGATGCCCGGATTACGACCATCTACGAAGGAACGACCGCCATTCAGGCCAATGACCTGATTGGTCGCAAGATTGCCCGTGAACAAGGGCTGACCATCAAAGCGCTGATTGCCGACATGCGGGATGCCGCCGCCGCTTTAGAGGGTGACTTGGCGGCGCTCGGTCAGCGCCAGTTGCTCGCGGTCGACGCCCTGGATGTGGCAGTTTCCTGGATCGTCGATCATTTTTCGGCGCAGACCAAGGCCGTTCATGCTGGCTCGGTTCCTTTTTTGCATCTGTTCGGCATCGTGGCGGGTGGTTGGCTGCTTGGCAAGTCGGCAGCCATTGCCCACGACAAGATGGCAGCGGGCGATCAGGATCCGTTCTGGCCGGCCAAGTTGGCCACCGCCCGTTTTTATGCCGATCATTTCCTGACCCAGGCGAGGGGTCTGGCCGAGTCGGTGATTGCCGGTGCTTCGGCGGTCGAGGCAATGGCCGACGAGAGTTTCTGATCATGTCCCGAAGTTTCACCACCGGCCGGCGATTCAGGTTATAATCGTCGGCTTTTCCACCTTGCCCTACCGCGAACGCATGACGGAGGGTTTATCCCAAAAGGAGTATGCATGCGCCATTACGAAATCTGCTTTATCGTCCATCCGGACCAAAGCGAACAAGTGCCCGGTATGGTCGAGCGCTACCGTTCCATCGTGACCACCAAGGGTGGCTCGATCCATCGTCTGGAAGACTGGGGCCGCCGCCAGCTGGCTTACCCGATCCAGAAGATTCACAAGGCTCACTACGTGCTGATGAATATCGAGTGCGACGGTGAAACGCTCAATGAACTCGAACATTCCTTCAAGTTCAACGATGCCGTCCTGCGCCACCTGACCGTCAAGATGAAGTCTGCCGTGACTGCTCCTTCCCCGATGATGAAGGAAGAGAAGTCCAAGTCCCTGCTGGGCGGCGGCGAAACCGAGACGGCCGAACAGGCTGCCTGATTCTTGTTTCACGGAGACTGACGACTGAACTGCATTTCGCTTTCTGGTTGCCTCGTCGAGCGCAAAATGTTGCGCTATACCCCGGCAGGCATCCCGGTCAGCGAAGCAAGGCTACAGCATCGTTCTGCACTAACCGAAAATGGCAGTGTGCGACAGGTTGAAGTCGAAGTTGCGGTAGTGGCACTGGGTGATGCGGCCCGCTGGCTTGAAGCAGCTGGCGTCGGTACATTCATTCAGGTCAGCGGCTTTCTCGCCGCCCGCAGCCAACGCAGCAAAAATCCCGTGATTCACATCAATACGATCGAATATCTGGAAGGAAACGAAAATGGCTCGATTCTTCAAAAAGAAGACTGACGACAAGAAAAAGCGTCGCGGCAGCAATCTGTTCAAGCGCCGCAAATTCTGCCGCTTCACGGCAGAAAAGATTGAACAAATCGATTACAAGGATGTAGATGTCCTCAAGGAATACATCCAGGAAAACGCCAAGATCATGCCGGCTCGTCTGACCGGCACCAAGGCCGGCTATCAGCGCCAGTTGGGCACCGCCATCAAGCGCGCCCGCTTCATGGCTCTGCTGCCTTACACCGACAACCATCAATAATTTCCGAGGAGACGAAACATGCAAATTATTCTGCTCGAAAAGGTGGTTAACCTCGGTAACCTCGGTGATGTGGTCAAGGTCAAGGACGGCTATGCCCGTAACTTCCTGATTCCGCAAAAAATGGCCAAGCGTGCAACGCCGGCTGCCATGGCTGAATTCGAAGCGCGTCGTGCCGAACTGGAACAACTGGCTGCTGAAAAGCTGGCTGCCGCTCAGGGCGTTGCCGAAAAGATGAACGGCGTGGCTGTCACCGTCGCTCGCAAGGCCGGTATGGACGGTCGTCTGTTCGGTTCGGTCGGCAATGTCGACATTGCCGATGCACTGAAGGCTGTTGGCTTTGATGTGGACAAGTCCTCCATCCGTATGCCGGACGGCTTGCTCAAGGCGATTGGCGAATTCCAGCTGGATGTCGCCCTGCACACCGATGTGCTGGCCAATATCACGGTGAATGTGGTCGCTGAATAAGCGGACAACGCGCTAACCCAGAGGGCCTCGCAATTTGCGAGGCCTTTTTAATTTAAACTCCCGCTCCATGAATACGCGTCCGCAAAAGTCAAAATCCTTCGATCCCAGTCTCGATCAGTTGCGGGTTCCGCCGCATTCGATAGAGGCTGAACAGTCCGTCTTGGGCGGTTTGTTGCTCGACAACCAGGCCTGGGACCGAATTGGTGATCAGGTTGCCGAAACCGATTTTTATCGTGATGAGCACCGACGCATTTTTCGCCAGATCCGCAACCTGCTCGACAAAGCAAAACCTGCCGATGTCGTGACTGTTGCCGAAGCGCTGGATGCTGCCGGGGAGGGGGAACAGACCGGTGGTCTGGCCTACTTGGGTGAGCTGGCGGCTAATACGCCATCCGCGGCCAATATTCGACGCTATGCGGAAATTGTCCGCGAGCGGGCAGTCTTGCGCCAACTGGTGGCAACGGCAGATGAGATCGCCTCAGATGCACTGAATCCGCTGGGTCGTGATGCCGCCAGCTTGCTGGATGAGGCCGAGTCGAAAATCTTCAAGATTGCCGAGGCAGGGGCTGGACATGCCGAAGGTTTCATTCATATCAATCCCTTGTTGACCCAGGTAGTCGAGCGTATCCAGGAATTGCATGACCGGGATAATCCGTCTGATATCACCGGGGTGCCGACGGGTTTTGTCGATCTCGACCAGAAAACATCCGGTTTCCAGCCGGGTGATTTGATCATTGTGGCCGGTCGACCGTCGATGGGTAAGACGGCTTTTGCTCTCAATATTGCCGAGAATGTTGCGGTCGACACGGGTTTGCCGGTCGGTGTCTTTTCAATGGAAATGGGCGGCGCGCAATTGGCGATGCGGATGCTGGCCTCGATCGGTCGTCTGAATTCACAAAGTCTGCGGACTGGCCGGATGTCCGATGACGAATGGTCACGCTTGTCGTTTGCCTTGGGAAAACTCCACGAAGCCCCGATTTATATTGATGAAACTGGCGGTTTGAGTCCAGCTAATCTGCGTGCCCGGGCACGTCGCTTGGCGCGGCAATATGGGGGCAAGCTCGGTTTGCTGGTCATCGACTACATTCAGTTGATGAGTGGTAACCGTCAAGGCGAAAACCGGGCGACCGAAGTGTCCGAAATCTCGCGTTCGATCAAATCGCTGGCCAAGGAATTGCAAGTCCCCATCGTCGCCTTGTCGCAACTCTCGCGTAAGGTTGAGGAGCGGACCGACAAGCGGCCGATGATGTCCGACTTGCGTGAATCAGGCGCCATCGAGCAGGATGCTGACGTGATCTTGATGATGTACCGTGAGGAGTATTACAAGCCGGATACGCCCGACAAGGGCATTGCCGAGGTCATTATCGGCAAGCAGCGTAACGGCCCGACCGGTACGGTACGCATGGCCTTCATCGGGGAGTACACGCGCTTTGAAAATCTGGCCAGCGGCGGCTTTGTCAATTCAGAAAACTAAGCCGGGCCGACTGCCGCTGACTTAACCCAGGACCGGGCGGGCAGTAATTCGATACGGGGGCGTGCCGTTGCTGATCGTCGGCTGGCCATCGAATTGCGGAAAGAGGAAAAAAGGCTGGCGCTTGTTCTGCTCCGGCAGGCTGATATCGCTACCGACATTGAAAGCAATCCAGTTCATTTCCCAGACGCCAAACAAAACACGCTTCAAGGCGTTGAGACGGCTGTCTTGGTCCGACAGTCCTTCCCGTCCGATGGCGCGCCGTACGTCGCTGGGGTCGACCGGAATCCAGCCGTAGCCAGGTATGTAGAACTCGGCGCGGACATGTTGTGCGCTTGTCGCATCATCGCTGCTCAGCCCCAGGCTGCGGAACAGGCGCGATGGCCCGACTCGCAGGCCATAGACACAGCGGGCCGGAATGCCGATGGCCCGGCAGATGGCGACGAACAGACCGTTGATGTCGGCCGATTTGCCGCCGTATTGGCCAGTAATTAATTGGTGATGAACATCGCCAGTGCCGCAACCGGGCAGGCTGGGGTCATAAATTGCGGTTTCAGTCACCCAGTCGTAAACCTCCTTGGCTTGGGCGACCGGATCTTTCACTCGGCCGACAATACGCTGGCCGAGCTGATGGGCCAGTCCATCATTGGGAATGAGTTGCGACGATTGCAGGTTGCGGCGCAGGATATCTTCACGTTCCGGGGCAACGGTGCGTTTGGTGACGTCAAAATGCCGGTCAGCGGTGGTGATGTAGGTCGTCAGGGTGAGTTCAGCAGCCATTCCTGCCACCCATTCGGCCTGAAAAACTTCCAGTTCGGCATCGGGCAGACGGTGCATGCCAGCACGTTGGCTATTGCCTTCCCAGCGATGACCCAGGGTGCGCTGATAGAGCGTGTCCTGGCTGAATGGCAGTGGCGTCCATAGGCGTCGCGGCTGGTCGCTGGCTGGAATGGCCAGGCGGGTGACGACCTCGTAGGTGCGCCACTCATTGGGTAACTCTGGGGGTTTGACCGGTGGCAGGCGCGACGCTGAGGTGCCTTCGGGTGGTCGCTCGGTGACGGGCATGTCGGCTGAGCGGACTTGGCTGGCTGGTGCGGCGCTGACCGCTGGCTTTTTGTTGCGGGTTGTGGTTTTTTTCTTGCTGGTCGCGGCCTTGGCTTTTTTACTGCTACTGGCAGTGGATGTTTTTTTGGCGGCAAAGACTTCGGTAACGAAGAGCGAGAGGGCTGCAGCAGACGTCAGAAAAGCGCGACGTTTCAAGGGGGTTCTCCGGGCTGACCGTGACGGAAACAAGAGGGCCGTGTCCATGACACGGCCCTCTTGTTGATGCCCTCTACTATAGCACGTCGGCTGCGTGGTCCGCGAGGCGCGAGCGCTCACCGCGCTGCAAGGTGATGTGGCCCGAATGTGGCCAACCCTTGAAGCGGTCGACCACATAAGTCAGGCCAGAACTGCCTTCGGTTAGGTAAGGGGTGTCGATCTGTGAAATATTGCCCAGACAGACTACCTTGGTGCCAGGCCCGGCTCGAGTGATCAGCGTTTTCATCTGCTTGGGCGTCAGATTCTGCGCTTCGTCGATGATCAGGTATTTTTTCATGAAAGTGCGGCCACGCATGAAGTTCAGCGATTTAACCTTGATGCGTGAGCGGATGATGTCATGCGTCGCTGCCTTGCCCCAGTCGCCGCTATAGGCTCCACCGGCCTCGTCGGTATGGGTCAGTACCTCGAGGTTGTCCTCCAGGGCACCCATCCAAGGCGCCATTTTTTCCTCCTCGGTCCCGGGCAAAAAACCGATGTCCTCACCGACCGGGACGGTGACCCGGGTCATGATGATTTCAGCAAATTGTTTGCTTTCAAGGACTTGGTTCAAGCCGGCGGCCAGGGTGAGCAAGGTCTTGCCGGTGCCAGCCTGGCCGAGCAGGGTGACGAAATCGATGTCCGGATTCATTAGCAGATTGAGGGCGAAATTCTGTTCCCGATTACGGGCAGTGATACCCCAGACGGCATTTTTCGGATGGGTGTAGTCGATCAGCGTCTCTAGTGTCGCGGTCTTGCCGACGGCTTCTTTGACGATGGCTGAAAAACCATCTTTTTCCAGCCAGACAAACTCGTTGATCAACATGTCCGGGCAAAGGGGGCCGCTGACCTTGTAGTAGGTCTTGCTTTCCTTTTTCCAGGACTCCATGCCCTTGGCGTGCTTGTCCCAGAAATTTTCAGGCAGGGCGCGGGTACCGGTGTACAGCAGATCGCTGTCTTCGAGCACCTTGTCGTTGAAATAGTCTTCTGCCAGCAGGTTGAGTGCGCGCGACTTGATGCGCATGTTGATGTCTTTTGACACCAGGATGACCGGCCGTTTGGGGAATTTTTTCTGCAGATGGATGACCACCGACAGGATCTGGTTGTCGACCTTGGAGGTTGGCAGGCCTTGTGGCAATTCGGCGCTGATGGCTTCGGTCTGCAGGAACAGACGGCCGCTGGCCAGTTTGCTGGAGGGGCCGTTCAGGTCGATGCCTTCGTCGATATCAACATCATCACCGACCAGCATTTCGTCGAGCATGCGCGATGCTTGACGGGCATTACGGGCAATTTCGGTCATGCCCTTCTTGTGGTTGTCCAGCTCCTCCAGGGTCATGATCGGGATAAAAATATCATGTTCCTCGAAGCGGTACAGGCAACTCGGGTCATGCATCAGGACATTGGTGTCGAGCACGAAAATCTTGGTGATGGCGGGCTTTTTTGGAGCGGCAGGTTTACGTGGCATGGGCTGAGACCTTGGGTCGGGAGGTGGAAATCAGAGCGTCTGGACAAAGTCGAGGACTTGCTGGGCGTGGCCAGGTACTTTCAGGCCGCGCCATTCGCGACGCAGGACGCGGTTGCGGTCAATGACGAAGGTGCTGCGTTCGATGCCGCGCACCTGCTTGCCGTACATGTTTTTCATCTTGATGACGCCGAACAGGTGGCAAACCGTTTCGTCGGCATCCGACCCCAGTTCGAACGGAAAGGCCTGTTTGGCCTTGAAGTTTTCGTGTGCCTTGAGGCTGTCGCGGGAAATGCCGAGAATCACCGCGTCGACCGCAAGAAACTGCGCAAACAGGTCACGGAAATTTTGACCTTCGGTGGTACAGCCCGGCGTGCTGTCCTTGGGGTAAAAATAAATCACCACCAGTTTGCCGGCCTGCTCGCTGAGCGTGAATGTCTGGCCGCTGGTGGTGGGGAGGGAAAAGTCGGGACATTGCTGATCGATCATGTTGACTCTGCTGAAGTGGCTGCTGACGAGCCCATTGTGGTCAATCCACAGGCGGTGGGTCAAGAGATCTTGTTAAACTTCGTGGCATGCAAAAGCTCTGTATCAGCCTCTTTTTCATCCTGCTGCTGGCCGCCTGTGGCGAGGCCTGGAATGATCCTTATCCGCCCCACAATAGTGGTCAGAATATCCTCTACACGGCTTTCACCGACCGGCCCAAGCATCTTGATCCGGCCCAGTCATATACCGAGGACGAAATCACGTTCACGGCACAGATTTACGAGCCGCCCCTGCAGTATCACTACCTGAAGCGACCCTATGAACTGATTCCGGCAACCCTGCAGTCGATGCCGGAACTGCGTTATTACGACGCTCAGGGCCGTGCCTTGCCCGCGACGGCGCCGGCCGAGCAGATTGCCGAAAGCGTCTACGAACTCAAGCTGCGCCCGGGGATACGTTTTCAGCCGCACCCGGCTTTTGCGGTCGACGAACACGGTCGACCGCGATATTTGGGAGAAAATGTTGCTGCCAGCCGCCAAACGCTCGCCGATTTTCCAGAGCATGGCAGCCGCGAATTGCGGGCCGACGACTACATTTACCAGATCAAGCGACTGGCGCATCCGCGTCTGCATTCCCCCATTTTTGGCATGATGGCCGACAAGATTGTGGGTCTGGGGGGGCTGGGTGACACCTTGAGTCAGTCGGCACGCGGCATGCCCGCATCCGCTTGGCTGGATCTTGATGCCTATGCACTCACCGGTGTCCAGAAGGTGGATGGGCTGACCTGGCGTATCCGCATCAAGGGCAAGTACCCTCAGTTTCTGTATTGGCTGGCCATGCCTTTTTTTGCGCCGGTACCGCGTGAAGTTGATCGTTTTTATGCCCAGCCGGGCATGGCGGAAAAGAATCTGACGCTCGACTGGTGGCCGGTCGGGACAGGGCCGTTCATGTTGACCGAGAACGATCCCAATCGTCGCATGGTGTTGACGCGCAACCCCCATTTTTACGGCGAAACCTATCCCTGTATGGGGGAGGTGGAGGATGAGGCAGCCGGCTTGTTGGACGATTGTGGCAAGCCGTTGCCCTTGCTCGATCGGGCCATTTTTTCCCGAGAAAAAGAAGCGATTCCCTACTGGAACAAGTTTTTGCAGGGCTATTACGATGCCTCGGGAATTTCTTCAGATAGCTTCGATCAAGCGGTTCGCGTCAATGTGGGCGGCGATGTCGGACTGACCGATGAGATGCGTGACAAAGGCATTCGCTTGCTGACCTCGGTCAAGACCTCGACTTTTTACATGGGTTTCAATTTGCTCGATCCCGTGGTGGGGGGGCTGGATCCGCGGTCGACCAAGTTGCGACAGGCCATTTCCATTGCCGTTGATCAGGAAGAGTTCATCTCGATTTTCCAAAATGGGCGAGGTATTGCGGCGCAAGGGCCTTTGCCACCGGGAATCTTTGGTCACGAAAGTGGCGAGGCGGGCCTCAATCACACAGTCTACGACTGGGTGGATGGCAAGCCACGTCGCAAGCCGGTGACGGTGGCCAGGCAATTAATGCTTGAAGCGGGCTACCCGAATGGGCGTGATGAAAAGACCGGCGAACCGCTGGTTCTCAATCTCGATACGACCAGCGGCGGTATGGGCGAAAAGTCACGCCTGGACTGGCTGACCCGTCAGTTTGCCAAGATCGACATTCAACTGGTGGTGCGCTCGACCGATTTCAATCGTTTTCAGGACAAAATTCGCAAGGGGGCTGTGCAGTTGTACTACCTGGGCTGGAATGCCGATTATCCTGACCCGGAGAATTTCTTTTTCTTGCTGGATGGCAAGGAAAGCAAAGTAGGGCGCGGCGGTGAAAATGCCTCAAATTATGCCCGTACAGAATTCGATCGCCTGTTCGCTCGCATGAAGTACATGGAAAACACACCGGAGCGCCTGGGCATCATCCGGCAAATGAATCACCGTTTGCAGCAGGATGCCCCCTGGGTGTTCGGCCTGCATCCCAAGAGTTACACCCTCGGACATCGCTGGTTGAAAAACCGCAAGCCCAATGATGTCGGGAACAACACGCTCAAATATCAGCGTATTGACGCGGTCGACCGCGAAATTGCACGAAAAACCTGGAATCAGCCGGTGATCTGGCCGCTAGTGGCGGGCCTTCTACTGGTGCTGGTGGCCTTGTGGCCGGCGCTGATCGCCTACCGTCGACGCGAGCGGCGGCGGGGATTGCGGTGAATTGGCCGGCGCGTCAGCAGCAACTCGATCAAGGCTTGCTGGCTGTTCGTGAATTGTGGCATCCACAGCCCTTCCGTGAACTGCAGCCGGCCTGGTGCAAACGCTGGCCGGCGTTGGACCGGCATCTGCTCACCTTGTCTGAGGACGAATCGAGTTGGTTTAACGACAACAGCGAAGCGGCACTCGGTTTGCTGAGCGACTTCCTGCCGTCACTGGCCGATATCGCTCGCATGGCCCGTTTGCCACAACGGGCAAGCCAACCGCTGGCCCGGCGGCGCAGTTTTTGGGATTGGGAAATTCCCGGCCGTAAACGTGAGCAGATCGAAGCTTTTGCCGCAGTGGCGCGCGGTGGTGCCTATCCAGTGCTCGATTGGTGTGGCGGCAAAGGCCATCTCGGTCGCTTGCTGGCATTGGACTGGCAGGTGCCGGTACATAGTCTTGATGTCGATGCCGGGCTGTGCGCCGCTGGGGCGGTCTTGGCCCGGCGGGCGGTGGTCGATCAGCAGTTCATTCACGCCGATGCGCTGCGGGTTGAGGGTTGGCCGCAGTTCGGTCAGCAGGTGGTGGCACTGCATGCCTGCGGTGAATTGCATCGTCATCTGGTTCGCCAGGGGGTGGCGCGCGGGGTGGCTGCCCTAGATCTGGCTCCCTGTTGCTATCACCGTGGGGTTGAGACTAATTACCAGCCGCTCAGCGGCCCGCTGGAGCTTACCCTGACGCGCGACGATACGCGATTGGCGGTGACTGAAACGGTGACTGCGAATGGCCGCGAAACCCGCTTGCGTGATCAGGCGCTGGCCTGGAAGCTGGGTTTCGATGCCTATCGGCGGCAATCGGGCGATGGTGATTACCGCAATTTCAAATCAGTGCCGGATCGCTGGCTACGCGCTTCGTTTGCTGAATTCATGCAGGCGATGACCTGCCGCGAAAACCTGCCACCGGCATCGGCCCGGGTTTGCGTCGAGTTCGAGGCGGCGGGCTGGCAGCGTCGGCATGCCGTCATGCGCTATTCGATTGTTCGTCATGCCTTTCGTCGGGCCATCGAAGTCTGGCTGGCGCTTGACTTGGCGGTCTACCTGGGCAATGCCGGCTATGCCGTGGATTTGGGCAGCTTTTGCCCACGCCAATTAACACCACGTAATTTACTGCTCTCGGCGCACCTCTCCTGACGCAGCCCGTGCTCGTGACCCCGTTGAAAAACCGGGAAAAGGGCAGTCGACCGTGACTGTCAGTTTTGCCGCCGGGTCCGCATCAAATAATTGACGCTGCTGTCCTTGCCCAGTGAATATTCCTTGAATAGCGGGTTGTATTGCATGCCGATCAGTTCATCGGGCTCTAGCCCGGCGTGTTTTGCCCAGCGCGCCAGTTCAGAGGGTTTGATGAATTTGGCGTAATCGTGAGTCCCCTTGGGGAGCAGATTGAGCAGGTATTCAGCACCGATGACGGCGAACAGGTAAGCCTTGGGGTTGCGGTTCAGGGTCGAAAAAAAGACCTGACCACCTGGTTTGACCAGGCGCGCACAGGCGCTGACCACGCTGGCTGGATTGGGAACATGTTCCAGCATTTCCAGGCAGGTCACGGCATCGAAACTGGCAGGCATGTCGTCGGCCAATTGTTCGACAGCGATCAGGCGGTAATCGACTTGCTGGCCGCTTTCGAGCAAGTGCAGTTTGGCAACGCCCAGCGGCTTTTCCGACAGATCGATTCCCGTGACATGGGCGCCGCGTGCGGCCATGCCCTCGGAGAGCAGCCCGCCACCACAACCGACATCCAGAATGCGCTTGCCGCATAGCGACAGCGATTGGTCGATCCAGTCGATGCGCAAGGGGTTGATATCGTGTAAGGGCTTGAATTCACTATTCGGATCCCACCAGCGATGCGCGAGTTCGCCAAATTTATCGAGTTCTGCCGGGTCAGCGTTCAGCATGGTTGTTCCGCAAAATGGAAAAGTGGACAAAGAAAAAGCCCTGCCGAGGCAGGGCTTCCCATTCTAGCGCAGCGGCGTATTACTTGGTGCCGATGACTTCGATGTCGACGCGACGGTCGGCTTGCAGGCATTCGATCAGGGCCTTGGTCTTGGCATTGCCCTTGCACTTGCCGCCGGTCACCGGCTGGGTTTCACCCTTGCCTTCGGTGTAAACGCGGTTGGCTTCGACGCCCTTGGCCACCAGATATTCCTTGACCGCGGCA
>Ga0075012_10000313_pt1 | contig 52802 bp, 47 predicted proteins | sample All_14_2_FD_71474 | JGI IMG/M metagenome (GOLD analysis project Ga0075012, IMG submission 71474) | Freshwater microbial communities in response to fracking from Pennsylvania, USA - Allegheny Zone_MetaG_DW_15 | ecosystem: Environmental > Aquatic > Deep subsurface > Groundwater > Drilled...
GACGCCGTCGCCGGCCGTGAACAGGCCCTTGACGGTGGTCATGCCGCGATAGCCCCAGTTCCAGCCCGAGGGCAGGTGGCCGGGGATGCCGTCGTACTCTTCCTTGGTCGGCGCGCCGACGTCGGTCGGGCCGGACACCCAGATGCCGCAGCAGCCGGAGTGCGAGCCGAGCAGGTAGGGCTCGGTCGGCATGAGTTCGGACATCTTCTTCTCGGGCTCGATGTTCTCACCGACCCAGATGCCGCACTGGCCGATACACATGTCGAGGAAGTCTTCCCACGCCTCGGCTTCGAGGTGCTTCACTTCCTTCGGCGTCAGGGTCTCGGCCAGCTTGGCCAGGGCGGTGACGGTGTCCATGTAGATCGGGCCGCGACCTTCCTTCATCTCCTTGAGCATCAGGTGGTTGCGCAGGCAGGAAGCGGGAACGGCGGCCTGCCCGTAGGGCGGGTAGTCGTTCAGCATGTCCTTGTTCTTGGTCATGTAGTCTTCGCCGTAGGCGTTGGCAGCACGAGCCTTGAACAGCAGGAACCAGGCACCGACCGGGCCGTAGCCGTCCTTGAAGCGGGCGGGCACGAAGCGGTTTTCCATCATGGTCAACTCGGCGCCGGCTTCAGCGGCCATCGAGTAGGTCGAACCGGCGTTCCACACCGGGTACCAGGCACGGCCCTGGCCTTCGCCGACGGAGCGGGGACGGAACAGGTTGACGCAGCCGCCGGCGGCGAGCAGCACCGACTTGGCCTTGTAGATGTAGATCTTGTTCTCGCGGACGGAGAAGCCGACGGCACCGGCGATGCGGTTCTTGTCGTTCTTGTCGTTAATCAGCTTGACGATGAACACGCGCTCCTGGATGCGGTCGAGGCCGAGCGCCTTCTTGGCGGCTTCGGCGACGATCCACTTGTAGGATTCGCCGTTGATCATGATCTGCCACTTGCCCGAACGGACCGGCTGGCCGCCGTCCTTGAGCGCCGGCAGGCCCTCGCGGATCGACTCGGCGCCGTCGTGACGAACGCCGGCGGCGTCGGTCTTCCAGATCGGCAGGCCCCACTCCTCGAACAGGTGCACGGAGTCGTCGACGTTGCGGCCCACATCGTAGGCCAGGTCGTCACGGGTGATGCCCATCAGGTCGTTGGAGACCATGCGGGTGTAGTCGGCGGGGTCCTGCTTGTCGCCGATGTAGGTGTTGATGGCGGAGAGGCCCTGGGCAACGGCGCCCGAGCGGTCCATCGCGGCCTTGTCGACCAGCTTGATCTTGAGCTCGGTGCCCGTTTCAGCCTTGACGGCCTCGGCCCAGCGCATGATTTCGTAAGCGGTGCCGCAGCAGGCCATGCCGCCGCCGATCAGCAGGACGTCCAGGTCTTCCTGGACGATTTCCGGATTGTCAAAAGTACCAGCCATTTTCAATTCCTCGATTCGTTGATTACTTGCGGATCAGTTCGGCGGGGTTGCCGGAGCGGAAACCACCCATCATGTCGCGGGTGAAGGAACCGACGGCCTCGATGTCCGCCAGCTTGGGCATCGGCTTGCTGCCGTACGGGTCGATCGAACCTTCGGGCGTGGTACGGATCGGGAACTTGAAGCGCTTCATGTTGCCGTTGCGGAACTTGATGGTCCACATGATCGAGTCCGAGCCGCGCAGCGGCTGGACCGAGCCGCCCAGCGGCACGACGTCGGCGTAGTGACGGGCTTCGATGGCGCCTTGCGGGCAGATCTTCACGCAGGAGTAGCACTCCCAGCACTGCTCCGGCTCCTGGTTGTACGCCTTCATGGCGTGGCCGGTGTCGGAACCGTCCTTGTCCAGCTTCATCAGGTTGTGCGGGCAGATGTACATGCAGGCGGTCTTGTCTTGACCCTTGCAGCCGTCGCACTTTTCGGTACGAACATAGGTAGGCATTGCTTACTCTCCTTGATAAAAACAATCCGCCGTGGGCGGTCCAGCTTCAGATTCGGAAAGGGTCGGCCGCTTGCGCGGCCGGCCCTCTGAATTACGCGGCCGAATGGCCCTTGAGTTCCACCTTCACGTTCTGTTCCGCGGTCAGGCCCTGGTAATACTTCTTGAGCACCGCGGCGACCTCCGGACGGCTGAATTCGACCGGCAGGTCCTGGCCCTCGGAAAGCATCGAGCGGACCTTGGTGCCGGACAGCAGGATGCGGTCGTCCTTGCTGTGCGGGCAGGTGCGTTGCGAGGCCATGCCGCCGCACTTGTTGCACCAGAACGTCCAGTCGATGTTCATGTTGACGGTCTCGAGCGAACCCTTGGGGATTTCGTCGAAGATCTTCTGCGCGTCGAACGGACCGTAGTAGTCGCCGACGCCTGCGTGGTCGCGGCCGACGATCAGGTGCGAGCAGCCGTAGTTCTGACGGAACAGCGCATGCAGCAGCGCCTCGCGCGGACCAGCGTAGCGCATGTCGAGCGGGTAGCCGGCCTGGATCGTGGTATTGGGTGCGAAGTAGTTCTTCGTCAGCACTTCGATCGCTTCCGAGCGCACTTCGGCGGGAATGTCGCCCGGTTTCAGGTTGCCCAGCAGCGAGTGGATCAGCACGCCGTCCATGGTCTCGATGGCAATCTTGGCCAGGTACTCGTGCGAGCGGTGCATCGGGTTGCGGGTCTGGAAGGCGGCGACGCGCGTCCAGCCCATCTGTTGGAACTTGGCGCGGGTCTCGGCCGGCGTCATGAACTGCTCGCCGTACTTCTCCTTGAAGCCGCCCGTCGACAGGACCTTGATCGGGCCGGCCAGGTTGAACTTGCCCTGGGCCATGACCATCTTGACGCCGGGATGCTCGGTGTCGGTGGTCTTGTAGACCTGCATGCACTCGTGGGCCTTGTCGATCGAATACTTCTCGGTGACCTTCATGGTCGCCAGGATCTCGCCCGTCTCGCCGTCGGCCAGCGCGATCTCGCTGCCGGCCTTGATGGTGTCGCTGTCGGTGGACAGGGTGACGGGGATCGGCCAGAACAGGCCGTTGGCCATCTTCATGCCGTCGCAGACGCCCTGCCAGTCGGAGTGGGTCATGAAGCCCTCGAGCGGGGTGAAGCCGCCGATGCCCAGCATGATGATGTCGCCCGCTTCGCGCGAACTGACCTTGATCTGCGGCAGCGTCTTGGCGCGCGCCTGCTCGTCCGTAAGTGCCTTGCCTTCGAGCAGCAGCGGCTTCAGATTGCCGCCGCCATGCGGATTGACCAACGCCATGTCGCCTTCCTCCTGAAATTCTGGTTCTTTTCGATGAGGGCGGAAGGCTAGCAATTTCGCCAGAGGCCCACCAACTCTATTTTTCGATGGGGTAATAAGAGACCCCGATTCGAGCCATTCGCGCCATTGATCCAGATCAAAAGCCCGGCCCTGCTGGGTCGAGCCGTTCAATTAACCTGTTGATGCCAAGAAATGCCCCTCCGAAAGGGTATTTCTTGTGGCGCTATAAGACAGAGCATCGATCTATCAGCCTACAAGGGCTGAGGATTCGACTTTATCGCTGCTCGGGGGAGGCTAGGTCGCTTGACGCGTGGCCGTCGGGGAGTCAAGTGGCACGGTCACGTTTTGTCCGACGGTAGGGTGACGAAGATGTGCGACAGAAGCATCGTGCCGTGTCGTGGAGCCCGATCTGCTGGGCGGTTATGCTCGGTATCGAAATGCGCCACACTGGGGAAAGCTGTCGACGGCTCAAAAATGTACTTGCCGGTGTCGCGGTCGACCATGCGCAAGTCGTCACGGCTCCCCTTGGATTGCAACGAAAGCTTCAAACCCTTGAGACAGGAGTCATAGTCACCAATTACCAAGCCCACCATTAGTGCAAGAGGCAGACCTTTTGCATAGGTGCCGTCTACAAAACGGCGCATTCCGTCTTGTCCTTTGTACTGCACCCAACTATTCTTTGAGGACAGCTTCTTGAACTCGAATATCAGTTCAAGTCGTTGGTTGTCGAGGTTCGAGGCGTAGGTGATGTCTTTGCGAATGCGCTTCACGATCTGAGGATCCGTGGAGTGCGGGTCATCTAATTCGCCATCTGGCTTCTCATTGATCCAGAAGCCCGTCAGGCGGCCCTTTCCTGTTGAGGTTCGTGCGAGGTAGATGTACAACTTCTCAGTCAGCTTGTTCTCGCGTAGCGTCGCGCGAAAACCCTGTGGCTTGGTCGTCACCAGTTCTTCCCATGTGTCACGCAAGAACTTGGCAGCGCGTTGCGCCTCATTCAACGGGAATACGGTACGCCACTGGTCGCGGCTACTCGGGCTAACCGCCTTAGCGCTCACGCTGCGCCAGCCTTTTGGACGTAGTGAACAATGCGTTCCGCATCACGCATCGCTTCCGCTTGCAACCAAAGGCGTTGCACCATCGGCTTAACGAGGTAAATGGAGTTGTCATGGCGGACCACGACATCGCCGACCACGTAGAGGTTCCCGTGCAGATTGACCGGGAGCAAGCTCTTCGCCTGCATGGCCCTTATCAATTCGGCTACGGCAGCATCTGCCACGCGAGGGCTCACCGCATCTTGTCGGGGAATATCTCTAACGACATCGAGACGCAAGATACCGATGGCGCCGCAGGCCTGTGCGGAACTCACGGTCAAGGCAGCATCAAAACAGCCGGTACCACCCATTGCGTCACGCCATTGCTCAAGCTCATATACCAATGCCGCGACGTAGCGTTGGAGCTGGTCGTCCTGAACCCGCGCCTGTAGGGGTGTGAGCAGCCCGCCAAGGGATGGCGGCTGGACGCTGGGCAGGACAAACTCCACTACCTCGGCGATTCGCGCACGCTCGATTTCGGTAATGCCGAAATACTCAGCCATCAGGGCTTCTGCACGGTACTTCCAACCGGCTAGCTTCGACTGGCGTTCAAATGGGAGTGCCGCCTCCAACGTGCGTATGAAGCCGGCCACCTCTGCGACTATGCGTTTAGCGCACTCGGGATCATTGTGTTCTTCGGGATGGATGAAGGGCAGCCGCTTCACATCACGCAATGCGACACGCTCACGCTCGAAGGCCACTTGGTAGGCCGACAGAAGCAGCAGATATCTCACCAAATCACTGTGCAGATACGCTGCCAGGAACCTAAGTACGTCTGCATCGCATTCTGGGGCTGTAATGACGCCGGTGCTGCTATTGAATGAAAAGTCTGACGATGTAAAAGCCGCGCATATTTCGCGCTCCGGCGTCATACCATCCTTGAAGACGATGCGCGGACCGGCAAACGTCGCAAGCATTTCGGACGATAGGCCAGGTACGTGCGTTAGCCCTTCGGGCAGATGCTCTAATACAGACTCATCAAGCAATGGTCCATCCAGCCTGAATCGACGGGCATTCAGGTAGGGCATCTGTTTGATCGGCTCCACCGAAACCAGGTCGTCCGCGTCGACGGCCGCGTCTTTCTTGTGGAAGCCCTTTGCTGTACGCCAGCCATCGCGCTCCAACGTGTGCTTCAGCTGCCCTCTTAATTCCAACCGAGCAATCAATGCCAAGTCCTGTGGCGTTCCCCAGAATAGGCTCGTAAGGATGGCGTTGTCGTGTTGGAGTTGTTTCGTCTGGAGAGTGTTGCAGTCGGTGCCATGCAGCGTCAGTCGGCCGAAAGCGAAGCTCACATCGGCCTTCGGCGTCCAATACTGGAAGCTCTCGACGTCCTGTGTGCGGCCATTCTTGCGCCTCGGGCGGGCGACTACTACCAGCGTTGGCTGCTTCGCGTTGTCGAACAGCAGCTTGCGAAGATCGCCGAAATTGATGATGGTCTCGACTTCGCACTCACCAAGCCAGTGCGCCACAAAGCTTTGGCTGGTAGCCGCCCCCAGGACACTAACCGGAAGGATGAAGCAAAATCGGCCAAGATCCGGATCGACCGCTTCTAGGGCGCGGAGCATGAATGCCGCACATAACTGTCGGCGGGGAATATCGAGTCGCTCTCGCCGTGCCCAGACATCGGCTGATGACACTGCATCCCCCTTCGGCTCGACCCAAGGGGGATTTGAGAGGAACAGCGTGCAGTGGCGACGCTTCACCAGCGGATTGTCGTCGGAAAAGAAGTCACCTTCCCCCTCGTAGAAAATGTTGTGCTTGCCAAGATGAGGAAGCCTCGATTGGCCTTCAGCAGTCAGCTTGGCAATGTCTGCCGGCTGCAAGTTTTCGAGCACCGATAGATAAAGACTGAACGCAGTAACGCGGCAAGCCGCCTTGTTGATATCTGAGCCAAAGATATTATTCTGCAGGAGCTTGACCCGGTCGCCGAACGACAGCTGCTTGCCTTGTCGAGCCTCAGCATGCGCGAGCATTCGACGAAACGCAGTGGTCAGCAAAATGCCCGACCCGCAAGCACCGTCGTAGACTTTTTCTGCCAAGATGTCGCGACTACCCGCAAACGCCTGATCTACCGCTAAGGTCGCAAGATTACGAGGCGTGTAATACGCCCCAGCATCCCGCTTGTCATCAGAAAGAAATGACTCGTAGATGCCAGATATCAGCTCGACAGGTATGAAGCGGAAGTCGTAGTTCCAGAAGTCCCGTTGCCCGTCGCGCAGGTCGACGCGCGAGAGAAAGCCGTCGATCTGATGAAGCGCCTTGTCCGACAGATCATTCCAGACGCTATTCGTCCCAGGCGGCTCCAGAAGGTCACCATTGAAGTCGTCCTTCAGCCTGCTCATGAGCGTGGCAACCCCCGTGCGATTGCGGGCCTTCACCAAATCAGCCAGCTTTCCGACGCCACGTTCTCTTCGGTAGGTGTCCCCAACGATGCCTCGATGCTCTAGGTAGGCGACAAACATCACTTGCGCCATTAGAAGCTGAGCATCCGTCTTATTCAGGCCCTCGCCGCTCAACCCTCGCACGATCACATCTAAGTTGGACAGTAGCACCCGGTCGACACGGTTTTCCGAAGCAAACCAGTTGGGGTGACGACCGAACACGTCGCCCGACTGAATATCGGCAACCGAAAACGGACCGAAGCGCTGCGCCTGCTCAAAGGTCAGCGTATGGACATCAGCCGTTGGCAGGCTTGTGGGTGCCGCAATGGCACTCGAATCACCGACGGCGAGAACAATCGAAACCAGATTCTGATTCCATGCGCGTTCCCGGACTGAGCGAATAAGCGCATCAGCGCTGCCCCCGTCTACGCCCTCGTGATCGATGAAGCAAACTGTCGGGACACCATCCACATCGAATACTGCTTTGGCGCGTATGGCGCCATCAGGATCAAGCAAGCTCCGAATTTCGGCCTGATAGAGATGATCGGCCGGCGGTTCGGCGCCGCCCATATGAAGGGCACCGGGGGCGTCAGAGTACCCCCATGCATCGAGCCATTTGTGCAGTACGTTTTTCAAGGGCGGACCGTCAATGCGCGTTTTTCTGAATACTACCGCTAATATGTGAGTAACGCAAGAGAAGTGATACACTCGTCAGAAGAGTACTACTCGTCCTAATTACCATGTCGATTCCTTGGTTGGATGCCTTGAGTTTTGCGCAAAAACAGCGCCTGCAGTTCATAGAGGCAATGCTGATATGGGACGGCTCGGTCCAGCGCGGCGACGTCTGCAAGGTGTTCGATGTGACACCTAACCACCTCACACGCGACATTCGACGCTATCGGACATGCCACAAAGATGCGCTCGAATACGACGTGGAATCGCGTGCGTACCGGCGCGGACGGAGGTTCAAGCCGCTTCTCGCATCAGGTTCGCCGGAAGAATATCTTGCGCTATTGCAGGCACACTGCGCCAGCCGCACCACATCTGTACTACCAGCAATGGGCTACGTTGCGCACGCGGAGTCAGTGCCTGCGCCTACTGGAGTAATCGAGCCAGAGGTCTTGCGACTCGTTATGCATGCACTTCGCAATGAAACGAACGTTGGTATAACGTACCAGTCGCTTAGGGAGCCGAATCCGATTAGGCGCACTATATGGCCCCACATTTTGGTTTACACCGGCGAGCGCTGGCACGTGCGTGCATATGATGGAGACCGTCAAGCGTTTCGCGACTTTGTGCTATCGCGGTGCACCGAAGCTGCGAGCACTCAGGCATCCGCATCCGTTGATATCCCGGAAGACTGCGAGTGGCGGGACTTCGAGCGCATAGAAATTGTTCCAGCGCCGAGGCTTTCGGGGACGCAGAAAACGGTTATTGCCAAAGAGTTCGGGATGGACGATGACGGGACTGGCCAACTGGTCTGGTCTCATCCAATACGGAAGTGCTTGGTGGGCTATTTCTTGACGCGATACCGACTTGAGTACGGCGGCTCGTACGGCCCGCGGGCGAAATCTGGACAGCATCCATACTTGGCTCTTCGGAGCCCCGAGCTGGCGAATGTCTATCGGTTTGCCGATGAGTAGCAGGTGTGGTCTCGGCCGACCGTGAGACAAGGACGCGCCCCCCGTGCCGGCTACGATCGACCGGTTCCAACGGCCCCGTTGGAAGATGGGGGAGACAAGGGCAGCCGGTGGCTGGGTCGTACACCGAAACGTTCACCATCGCACCGAGGAAAGTGCTCGATTTCAGAATTGTTGCAGAGCCGGCCGGCAACGGCGAAACCCTGTAAATGAGCTATCGCGAACGCGTGTGGGTGGACCGGCAGGCGCCCTGAGCCGCTAGCCGCCCAAAGTCCTGTCCTGCGCGCCGAACCAGGCCAGGGCGTCGTGGAAATGCTGCGGCTGGAAGTCGGGCCAGTAGTCCTCGCAGACATAGAAGTCTGCATACACGGACTGCACGGGCAGGAAACCGCTGAGCCGGCGACCGCCGCCCCATCGAACGATGAGGTCCAGACGCGAGACGTCGGCGGACCGCAGGCCGCCGTTCTTGATGCCTTCGAGGTCCCATTCCCAGCCGTAGTTCACCAGGAGGTTCACCTTCAGGCCCGTGCCTTGGCGCCGACGGTAGGAGGCCAGGGCGGCGGGAAACTGGGCAGAGGATTCATCGCCGACGACGAGCACGGCGGCGCCGCGACGGGCGATTTCCTCGGCGAACATCACCGTGGCTTCGGTGAAGGCGTGCTTCTGAACCGACGGTCGCCGCGTGTTGTCTTGCGTGAAGCAGTAGATCGAGGCTTCGTCGATCCCGCATTCCCGGCAGATGTCGAACAGGCGCAATCCAGGCGAAATGCCGAAGGCGTAACCGCCCCCCTTCTCGAGCCCGTGCTCGACAGCCCATCGGCGGTTGCCGTCCGGAATGAAGCCGACATGTCGCGGCAGCGAACTCTTCCCCATGTGACCGATCGCTACGAGCGGACGCCGCCGTTTTCGAGCTTGCCTTCGATGATCTGCATGGTCGTTGCTGGCATGTCGTTCCTCCTGTGCAGTGCATAAATATACGGCGCGAGTGCAACGGCTGCCAATGCCGGAAAGCGGCTATTCGAAGTACCTGCCGGACTTGGAACATCCACGGAAAATCGCGCGTGCGTTACCCGAAGGCATTACGCCGGGATCGGTCTGCCGAGGTCCTGCAGGACCATCGCTGATGGTCGTCTTCCTCTTTCTCGATCTCCTTCAGATACCGCTGAATTCGTTTTCGAGCCGGTGTTCCCGAGCTCCTGCCGTACAGCATCGACGGACGGATCACAGGCAAGGGTGGACCCGCTGACCTATGATCCACGAAAACTCGCTACGGCGCCGTACGACCGTCAATGCTCGCCATGCCGCCGCCCGGCATGCGCACCGGGCTTGCGAACTGTCGCGTCGGCCGCCGGCGGCCTTCCCTGCGGCGGCATCGAGCGTCCGCCCTGGGTTCCGGCGCGCGGCGCTTCCGTCATCGGCCCCGTCCATTCGGCCGCGCGGCTGCCCGCCGGTTGGCGGTACCAGCCGGGATCCGCGTAATCGCCCGGTTTCTGGTCGCGTCGCACTTTGACGACCGTGAACATGCCGCCCATCTCAACCGATCCGTAAGGGCCCTGGCCGCTCATCATGGGCAAGGTATTGTCCGGCAGGGGCATTTCCATCATGCCCATGTCGGCCATGCCGCGTTCCCCCATCGCCATGTAGTCCGGCACGAGATCGACGATCCGCTCGGCCACGCCGCGGTGATCTACCCCGATCATGGTCGGCACGCCGTGGCCCATGGCGTTCATCGTGTGGTGGCTCTTGTGGCAGTGGAACGCCCAGTCGCCCTCGGCTGCCGCCGCGAACTCGATCTGGCGCATCTGGCCGACGGCCACGTCGGCGGTCACTTCCGGCCAGCGCCCCGCCTTGGGAACGGGACCGCCATCGGTGCCGGTGATGACGAATTCGTGGCCGTGAAGATGAATCGGATGGCTGGTCATGCTGAGATTGCCGATGCGGATGCGCACCCGGTCGTTCTGCCGTACGTTCAGGGAATCGATGCCGGGGAATACGCGGCTGTTGAAGGTGAACAGGTTGAAGTCGAGCATGGTGCTGACCTTGGGCGTATAGCTGCCAGGGTCGATGTCGTAGCTCGCCAACAGGAAGCAGAAATCGCGGTCGACCGGCGCGATCAGCGGGTGCCGGCCCTTGGGATGGGTCACCCAGAAGCCCATCATGCCCATGGCCATCTGCACCATCTCGTCGGCATGCGGGTGATACATGAAGGTGCCCGGCCGGCGGGCGACGAACTCATAGACATAGGTCTTGCCGGCTGGAATCTGCGGCTGGGTCAGTCCGCCGACGCCGTCCATACCGTTGGGCAGGCGCTGGCCGTGCCAATGGATGGTGGTGTGCTCGGGCAGGCGGTTGGTGACGAAGATGCGCACCCGGTCGCCTTCCACCACTTCGATGGTCGGACCGGGGCTCTGGCCGTTGTAGCCCCACAGGTGGGCCTGCATGCCGGGGGCGATCTCGCGCACCACCGGCTCGGCCACCAGGTGGAATTCCTTGACGCCGTCGTGCATGCGCCAGGGTAGCGTCCAGCCATTGAGGGTAACCACCGGCTGGTAGGCCGGCCCGGTCGGCGGCACGAGCGGCGGCGCGGTATCCGGCAGGTCTCTGCTCATCGGTTCCGGCAACGCCGCCAGGGCGCCCGAGCCGACCGCGGCGGCGGCCACCGCGCCGCCGGCCACGGCGAGGGTCCGAAAAAAATCCCGCCGCGAAGTCATGATGGAGTCCTTCCGGTCAATGCGCTCGGCGGCCGGCCTCGACGCCAGCCCGTCCGGCTGCCTGCAGCGGCTTGCCGATCAGGGCCATCTGCAGGTCGCCCTCGGCAATCCAGAAATCGCGCAGCGATTCGATATAGCTATTGACGCCGGCGATCTGGGCGCGCGCATCGGCGAGCAGATCGAAGACGCCGATCAGCATGCCGTTGTAGCGCAGCAGGTTCTCGTCGGCGATGCGCTTGTTGAGCGGCACGATCTCGTCGCGGTAGTGGCGGGCGATGTCGTAGCCGCTACGGTAGGCGCTGTAGGCGGCGCGCACTTCCGAGCGGGCATCGGTGACTGCCGCGGCCGCCCGCTCCAAGGCCTGCAGGTAGATAGCCTCGGCCTTGGCCACCTTAGCGCCGCCCCAGTCGAAGATCGGCAGTTCGAAGCTGATCTCGTAGCCCTTTTTGTAGCCGCTGTCCTTGGCGCCCTCCAGTACCTGCGCCGGTCCAAACTCGATGACGTTGACCAAGCGGGTCGCCTTGCCGAGCCCCAGGTTCTTCGCCAAGGCTGCGGTTTCACTGCGGATCGCCTGCAGATCCAGGCGCCGATCGAGCGCCGTCTGCTCGACGGCGGCAAGCCCGTCCGCCGTCTCGGGCAGGTCGGGTAGCCGCTCGGGCAGGCGGAAGGCATCGGCTTCCTGAAGTCCGAGCAGCCGGGTGAGGCGTTCAAGGGCGAGGACGCTCGCCTGTTCGGCGCGCGCCAGATCAAGGGCGGCGTCGGCATAAAAGCCGTGCTCCCGCGCTTGCTGCAACTTGCTGAAATTGCCAACAGCGGCCATACGGCCGGCCAGTTCGGCACCGGCATCTGCCGCCTGCTTAACCTTGCGCCTGTAGCGCACGGTCTCCTCGGCCGCCACGGCGGTGAAATAGGCTTGGCGCGTTTCGGCAGCGAGCCGCGCGGTTTCCATCGCCGCCAGCCGCTGGACCTGCTCGAAGTTGCGCTTCCCGACCTCTACCGCCAAGGGCATGGTGATCAGGGCGAAGACGTTGAAGGTCAGCGCCTGTTCGATCTTGTATTCGCGCCTGCCGGGCTCGGCCTTGCTCGCCCGCAACATCGAGAAATGCGGATTGGGAAAGCGGCCGGCTTGCACCAGATCGGCCTCACTGATGCCGAGTTCGAAAAATGCGGCTTGCAACCCGCGGTTATTGAACAGGGCGATCTGGACGGCGTCCTCGGCGCCCAGCGGCTTGGCGAGCAGTTCCACCACGCGGGCCTGAAGTTCGTTGCGCTGTCCTTCGCTCCGGACCCAGCGGATCTCCTTGCCGAGCCGTTCGCGGGCTGTGCGCTCGACCGAATCGAAGCCGCCATCGTCGGAGAAGGTGGCGCAGCCGGCCAGCATCGCGGTAGCCAGCGCCATAGCTCCCGGTCGAAATACGCGCGACAAGGCGGCGGCCATCGCTCATCCCCCGTGGCGATGCCCGGCGGGCGGCGGATCAGCAGTCGTGCCGTCCGGGGGCTGTACCGCGGGGGCCGTGGGCGCGACCGTGGCATTCAGGTGACCCATATGGCCACCCAAACGCCGCATCTCGTCGTTGGCGACCCGCCATGATTTGATCGGCTCGTCCCGCCAGGGGCGATAATCAGCAAAAGCCGGTTGGGACTTCGCTGTGGGCACGGAGGATGGCGCATCCTCCGCCCCGGCCGGGCCGACAACGGCGATTGCCAATAGCGGGAGGAATCGCATGGGCGCTGTCGGCGGCGGTAGCGCGCGACGCTTACTTGCCGTCGCGCGGATGGAGGTGCCGGGACTTGTCCTTGTCCGCCCGGTACTTGTCGGCCTTATCGGACTTCTTTTCCTCGCTGGCCGCTTCGGGCGCCTTCGGCGCGATACCGGTTTTTTCCTCCATATGGGATTGGGGCTTCATCTGCTTGGCCTGCGCCTCGGCGGCCGGGGCCTTCTCGATGTCTGCGGCAGAGACGCCTAACGACAGCGACGAAACGGCGCCAAACAAGGCGGCGGACAGGATGGTTTTCAGTTTCATGGTTGATCTCCCTCAATTGGTCGGTTGGAAACTCGGAACTCCGGATGCTCCGGACAATGGGCAATCTATCCTCCCGCCGCTGTCAGGAGCATGACTTCACAATTACATTTCCGTCAGGAGGGCGTCCGCGAGCCGCGCAGCCGCAAGGCGTTGCCCACGACGCTGACCGACGAGAAGCTCATCGCCAGCGCCGCAATGACGGGCGAGAGCAGCAGGCCGAAAGCCGGGTAGAGCACGCCTGCGGCAACCGGCACGCCCAGCGCGTTGTAAAGGAAGGCGAACGCCAGGTTCTGGCGCATGTTGGCGACGGTGGCGACCGACAGGCTGCGGGCGCGGGCGATGCCGCGCAGGTCGCCCTTGACGAGGGTCACCTGGGCGCTGTTCATGGCGACGTCGGTGCCAGTGCCCATGGCGATGCCGACGTCGGCGCGGGCCAAGGCCGGCGCGTCGTTGATGCCGTCGCCGGCCATCGCCACGATGCGCCCTTCACGCTGCAGACGCTCGACCAGCGCCAGCTTGTCGGCCGGTTTCACCTCGCCATGCACCTCGTCGATGCCAAGCCGCGCACCGACGGCCTTGGCGGTGGTCAGGCCGTCGCCGGTCGCCATAACGACGCGCAGTCCGGCCTCGCGAAGGCTGGCCAGCGCTTCGGCGCTGCTCACCTTGATCGGGTCGGATACCGCGAGAAGGCCAAGCAAGCGGCCGTCGGCCGCCAGGTGCATGACGCTGGCGCCATTCTGGCGCAAGCCCTCGGCCGCCGCGGCCAGCGCCTGAATGTCGATGCCGTCGTCGGCCATCAGCGCCGCATTGCCGAGCGCCAGGCGCCGCGTGCCGACCGTCCCGCGCACGCCGATGCCGCTTTCCGATTCGAACGAGCCGGCCGCTTCCAGCGCCAGGCCGCGCTCTCGCGCGGCACCGACGATGGCGGCGGCCAGCGGATGCTCGCTGCCCTGGTCGAGGCTGGCGGCCAAACGCAACACCTCATCCTCCATGACGCCGGGCACCGCCACGACGCGGTCGAAAGCCGGCCGGCCCTCGGTCAGCGTGCCGGTCTTGTCGACGATCAGCGTATCGACTTCGCGCAGGCGCTCGATCGCCGCCGCATCGCGGAACAGCACGCCCTGGGTCGCCGCCTTGCCGGTGGCGACCATGATGGACATCGGTGTGGCCAGCCCGAGCGCGCACGGGCAGGCGATGATCAGCACCGCCACGCCGTTGATCAGGCCGAACAGCCAGCCCTGCTCGCCGCCGAAGAAACCCCAGGCAAAGAAGCTCAGCAGCGCGATGCCGACCACCACCACCACGAAATAGCCGGCCACCACGTCGGCCAGGCGCTGCATCGGCGCCTTCGAGCGCTGGGCCTGCGCGACCATCTGGACGATCTGCGCCAGCACCGTCTGCGCGCCGATCTGCTCGGCGCGTACCACCAGACTGCCCGAGGTGTTGATCGTCGCACCGATCACCTTGTCGCCGAGACGCTTGGTCACCGGCAGCGGTTCGCCGGTCAGCATGGATTCGTCGATGGCGCTGACGCCCTCGATCACCGCGCCGTCCACCGGCACCTTCTCGCCGGGCCGCACGCGCAGGCTGTCGCCGACGTGGACATGGGTCAGCGGCACATCCTCTTCGCTGCCGTCGGCGTTGATCCGGCGTGCGGTCTTCGGCGCCAGGCCGAGCAGCGACTTGATCGCCGCCGAGGTCTGCGCACGCGCGCGCAGTTCGAGCATCTGCCCGAGCAGGGTCAGCGAGATGATGACCGCCGCCGCCTCGAAGTAGACGCCGATGCGGCCGTGGGCCGCGAAAGACTGCGGGAACAGGCCGGGCGCCAGCGTCGCGACGATGCTGTAGAGGAAGGCGGCGCCGGTGCCCAGCCCGATCAGCGTCCACATGTTCGGGCTGCGATTGACCACCGACTGCCAGCCGCGCACGAAGAACGGCCAGCCGGCCCAGAGGACAATCGGCAGGCTGAGGACCAGTTCGCCCCAGCTGCGGACCGCCGGCGCCAGCCAGCTCGCCCGGTGCCCGGCCATCGCCAGCAGCACGACGATGATCGTCAGCGGCAGGCTCGCCCAGAAGCGGCGGCGGAAATCCCGGTATTCGCTGTTGTCCTCTTCGGCCTCGAGGTCCGGCAGCACGGGTTCGAGCGTCATGCCGCACTTGGGGCAGGTGCCGGGGCCGATCTGCCGGATCTCGGGATGCATCGGGCAGGTGTATTCGGCGCGGGCATCGCCGGCGGGCGGCTGTTCCGGCTGCGGCTGCGGCTGCAGCCAGGCCGGCGGATCGGCGTCGAACCTGGTCTTGCACTTGGCACTGCAAAAGCGATAGCGCGTGCCGGAAAACTCGCTGGCGTGGGGCGAGTCGGGCTTCACGGTCATGCCGCAGACCGGGTCCCTGGTTTCAGCGTCCTCGGCGGAGGCGTGATGATGGTCGTGGCTGTGTCCCGTGTGCGGGTCGTGATTGGTCATGAATCGCCCCTTTCGTTATGTGCTGTTCAAACCGGGACGGCGGCGTGGCATTTCAATGCGACCATCTCGCGCAATGCGGGCTCTTCGGCGAGGAAAGCCGCCACCGCTTCCGGCGCGAATTGCGTCCCCGTCATCCGCACGATTTCTTCCTTGGCTGCGTCGAAGAACAGCGCCTTGCGATAAGGGCGGTCGGACGTCATCGCATCGAGGGTATCGATGAGGGCGAAGAGTCTGGCGCCCAAGGGAATCTGCTCACCCGCCAGACCTCGTGGATAGCCCTTGCCGTCGTGGCGTTCCTCATGGCAGCGGACCAGTTCGGCGGCCGCGCTCATCGCCGGCAGATTGCTGACGATGCGGTAGCCGAGCTCGACGTGGGTGCGCATCACCGCCCACTCGGGCTCGGTCAATTGACCTTGCTTGAGCAGGATGCGGTCGGGAATGCCGATCTTGCCGATGTCGTGCAGCAAGGCGCCCCAGTAGACCTGCCGCAGATAGGCCGCATCGGCGGTCGTGCGGCGCGCCAGCAGCAGCGTATGGCACGCTGCCCGCCGCGAGTGCAGCCCGGTTTCGCGCTCCCGCATGTCCAACGCTTCGGTGAGGGCTTCGACGAAGCGCGTGTAAGCGCCTTCCTCGGACGCAGCGGCGGGAAGAGGATAACGTTGCGACCAGTGGCAGCCTTCGCAGCAGCCGCCATCGCTGCCGCTCGGGAACAGCGCACCCGCCGCGACTTCTCGTCCGCAATGGCTGCAAGCGGCGGCAGCTGGCTGCGGTGCCGAAGGCCCTGTCATCTTTCCTCCCCCGCTCGCGCCGGCAGTGCGTCAGGGCCTGCCCATTCCCGGCATGGCCTCGCCACCACCGGGCTTCATCGTTCTTTCCATCATCATCTGCATCATGTCCATGCGCTTTTCCATCTGCTGCATGCGGTCCATCATGGCCTCGTGCCGGGCGGGGTCGCCGCCGCCCATCATGCCGCCCTTGCCCATCATGCCCATGCCGCCCTGATGCATCAGGCCCATGCCGCCTTCGTGCATCGGGCAATCCATCGCGCCACCAGCCATCTGCTGGCCCATCATCATGTTCTCGCGCATGGTCTGCATGTGCTCGGCGATGGCCTTCTGACGCTCGTCGGCGGTCTTGGCGCGGGCGGCGCGGTCGAGCTGGCGCTGCATCTTCTTTACGTTGTCCTGCATCGACTTCACCGACGGCGCCTTGGCTGCCGCTGCCGGCTTGTCCTGCTGTTTCTCCGGATGGTGGGCATCGTCGGCATGGGCGGGAAAGGCCAGCGCCAAGGCGGCGGCGAGAACGGTCAAGGTCTTGTTCATGGTTTGTCTCCTGGGTGGAGTTTGCCGTCGCCGGCAAGCAGTTGGGGAAAAAAGGCCGGCGTGCGCCGGCGGTAATCCGCGTATTCCGGGCCGAAGCGGGCCGCCACTTCCGCTTCCTCTTGTCGGGCCAGCCGCCGGTACATGAACACCAGCACCGGGAACATCGCCAGGGTCGCCAGCGTCGGCCACTGCAGCAGGAAACCGGCCATGATCAGCACGAAGGCGGCGTACTGGGGATGGCGCAGCCGCGCATAGGGACCGACGGTCGCCAGGCGGCCCTCCTTCTGGGCGGCATAGAGCACCTTCCAGGCCGTGGCGAGGAGCCAGAAGCCGCCGAGGATCAGCACGTTGCTGGCCAGGTGGAAAGGTCCGAAGTGTGGATTGGCGCCCCAGCCGAACAACACCTCGAGAAGGTGGCCGGAGTCGTGGGCGAGGAAATCGATGCCCGGGTAACGGCTGGCGAGCCAGCCCGAGAGCAGGTAGATGGTCAGCGGGAAGCCGTACATCTCGGTGAACAGCGCCACCAGGAAGGCGGAGAAGGCGCCGAAGCTGCGCCAGTCGCGGCGGCTCTTCGGATGATAGAAGCTGAAGGCGAAGAGGATGAACACCGCCGAGTTGATCGCCACCAGCGACCAGAGGCCGTAGCTCGGCAGCGGCTCGTTCATGGCCGCCCGCCTTCCGGCGGATCGTGCCGTTCGCCGGGGCCGTGGCCATGGTGACCGTGATGCATGAACAGGTGCATCAGCGGGCAGGCGAGCAGCAGCAGCCAGGGCAGCGCGCCCAGAAAATGCGCGCGGTGCTCGGAGAACAGGAAGAAGGCCGCGACGACGAGGAAGCCGATGAAAACCCAGCGCGCGCGCGACTCACGATCGGGAGTCATGAATGTCCTTCTCGACGGCGGGCGCGCCGCCCGGCAGCGGGTGCGAGCAGCAGGGCAAAGCCGGCGTGTCCGCCAGCCTGCGTTGGTTTTGTTCGCGCCAGACAACGAGGCGTTGCCACAATGCCTTCAGCCATGCCGACATGACTACCTCCCGACTTCCACGAGCGGACCCGGCAGGCCCGCTTGATCGCCACTATAGGCCGGCTTCCGTGGCAGTTCGATGAGTTGCCGATTACATATTTGTCAGCTTGGATACGCGCCGCATCCATTGCCACAAGCACCACGGGCAAGGCATATGCCTCCTCGGCCCGCTCTGAGCGCCGCAGGCACGACGACTGCCTTTGCCCACGCAAGACTATTCCGAAGGGGGGAGCTTTCATTGGCTTTCGCATGTTGCTGAAACGAAATCCACGCTTGAGGCCGTCGCCAAGGAGCGTGCGAGCCAGAAGAACATGGATCGCGGCAAGGACAACCATGAAGAGGGCCTCGGCGGCCACGGCCTGTACGAGGCCACCAAGAAGAAGCCGTAATTCTCACAACGGCTCGACACCAACGGGCGGCTCCTTCGGGAGCTGCTTCTGCCTTGAGGTATCCGGGACAGCACCTGCATGAGCAGGCGATAGATTTCCTGCAACACCAGGGAACGTCACCGTCCATGTCGCCGAGAACCCCTCCAATCCGGGTAACTGACATTGCGGCGACAAAGTTGTAATGATCTTGTCGTGGAATTGTCAGGTAGCCACTCATAAGATAGCTTCACTGTCTTACCGATTAATTATTTGGGAGTTCAATGATGAGAAAGAATATTCCGGCGATGGTTGCGGCTCTGCTGTTCAGCGTCGGCGCTTATGCAGCTGGCGCGGATCGGGGTAAGGATAATCACGAAGAAGGGGTCGGCGGTCACGGCCTGTACGAGGCCCAAAAGCAAAAATCCACGCCGGAGGCCGTCGCCAAGGAGCGTGCGAGCCAGAAGAACATGGATCGCGGCAAGGACAACCACGAGGAAGGGGTCGGCGGCCACGGCCTGTACGAGGCCAAGAAGATGAAGCCGGCGACCAAGGAACAAATGGCGAAGAAACGTGAGGCCGAGAAGACGCTGGATCGTGGCAAGGACAACCACGAAGAGGGCGTCGGTGGCCACGGCCTGTACGAGGCCACCAAGAAGAAGCCGTAATTCTCACAACGGCTCGACATCAACGGGCGGCTCCTTCGGGAGCCGCTTCTGTCCTGAAGTACCGGGACAGCACCTCGCGCATTTCCTGCCGCAATTCCGCATCTCCGGCCTGAACGGCCTTGGCGTACAAGTCAGCCGCAATATCCTTGAAATCCGCGACGACCTCCGGATCGAAATGCCGGCCGGAGCCCTGCTCGATGATAACCATGGCATCGTCGAACGTCATCGGCCTCTTGTAGGGACGCTCCGAAGTCAGCGCGTCGAACACGTCGACGACAGCGAATATCCGGGCGACACGGGGAATCGCGTCGCCGCGCAGACCATCGGGATAGCCGGTTCCGTCGAAGCGCTCGTGGTGATGGCGAATGGTCTGCGCCGCACCATCCAGCCACCTGTTGTCTGCCACGATCTCGATGCCGAGGAGTGCATGAGTCTTCATGACCTCGAACTCGCCGTCGGTCAGCTTTCCGGGCTTGAGCAGGATCCGGTCGGGAATGCCGATCTTTCCCACATCGTGAAGAAAGGCGCCAGCGACAAGATCCGAAATGTTCCGCTTCGGCAGCCCCATGATCTCAGCAAGGGCGACGGCATACAACGTCACCCGGTAGTTGTGGGCATCCGTATCCGAATCCCGTTTGGCGATGGCATTGCCGAGCGAGCGCATCAGGGACAGGTTGGAATCCAGCAGGCGCCGGGACAATCCGGCCGACCGGCGCAACATCGCCAGCAGCAGCGGGTAAAGAACGAATGCCGTAACCAGGACGGACGCCGCGGCTGTCAACGCGCCGTTGCGGACTTGCTCCCGCTGTGCCGCCAAGGCCTGCTTGTCGATACGGCTGACGCCTTCCAGATAACCGGCGAGCCTTCCGTCCTTGCCGGACAGCGGCAGAGCGATCTGTATCAGCCGCTCTCCCGAGACTTCGATCGAGTTTGTAAGGCTTTGATCGCGTCCTGGCCACTCGTGTCGCCGGAATCTGGCTGCATCGATGAGGGCCGCGGGAGCCTCTTCCCACGTTTCGTAGATCTGCGTTCCGTCCGGCGCGAATACGCGAATGCCGATGAACTGGGTTCGATCCAACAGGCGTTTGAGCGCAACGTGTTCCTCGGAAGCTTGGGCATCGAGGACCATTTGCATCGCGGGCAACTCGAAGTGCCGGGCGCCGGCCACGGCGCGCTCCAATGCGGCCTGCTCCGCCCGGCGGGTTTCGAGCAGGTACGACGTGCCGCCGGCGGCAAATCCGATGACGGCGGCGACAATGCCCATTTTCCGGGCGAGCATCCGGCGCAGTTGTCGAGGCGTCTCCGGCAATGCGTCGGGCATCTCAATCCTTCAGGTTCTGGAGCATTTCCATCATCATCTTGGCATGGCCGCTGACGCGATCCCGTGAAAATTCCCACATCACCGAATTCTCGGCGAATTTCGATCGTTCGACATCCATATCCACCGTGTTCCCGTCCGCGCTCGGTTGCGCCGGGGTGTGATATCTGAGCGGATAAGGCGGCGCCGAAGATTGGGCTTGGCCGGGAATATGGCCTGCGGCCGTGCCTGAAAGCGTGAGCGACGGCGTGTTGGCGGCCGAGCGGGCGATACGCAGGGCTTCCTGAAAGTCGATGTCCACCGCCTTGTAGCCGGGCGTGTCGGCGTTGGCGATATTGGAGGCGATCAATTCCTGGCGATAGAGGCGCAGTCCCATGGCGATCTCCTGAAGACCGTGCTTGCCGCCATGGTTCGGCTCACCGATCGTGAAGTGCCGCGGGTGAGCGCCTCCGCTCGGAACGCTGTTGGCCGCGCTGCCGCCGGGCGTCAGGCCTATGGCCTGGGCGAGCGCGCTCGAAAACGATGGTTGTGCGCCACCGTTCGAAACCGCCGCACCATGATCGCCATGCCCACCGCCGGAGGGCGGCTGAACAGAGGGTAAGGGTCCAACTCCCGAAACCGGCGGCATGGCGTTCCGCTGCTCAGTCGTTCGTGATCAAGATGGCCTTGATCGGGTCGATCGGCCCGACGTCATGCCATTTGCCGCTGCGCCCCGATTCCACAGGCACGTCATGGCAGCCGTGGTTGCATTCGACGACCCAGTGATTCATCAGCACCGCCTGGCAGTAGGTAAAGCCGATCGTCCGCGGATTGAAGCCGATGGCCTCCGCCAGCAGACGACAAGAACATCGGTTGCCGTGTCCAACATGCCTTCGGCTGATCATCGTTGATGCCAAGAATCACCCCGGCGATCCGGTCATGAAAGGTCTGCCGCGGCCGTGCAACTTCCCAGCATACGTTCCACGTCAGCTTCTGCATCCAGCCAGTCGGACATCTCGTTTCCTGGTACAAAACCTCGCTGTTCGGCGCGAAAATAAGCAGCCTCCGCGATCAATTGCTCACGCGAAATGGCGTCGGCGGCAGACGCCGAATTCAGTTCGCCCGATCCACATACTTGCCGCACCGAGCCACCAGCGTTGGCTTTCCTCGCAGACTTATCCATTTACGCCTCCTGACTGAACAAGGTCATAGTGAGCCATCCGTGTAGGGATTGACTATGCGGTCGATCACTTCATGGAAAGCCTGACGCAATTGCGCCTCCGAACACCCCATCAACAATCCATCCTCCAAAGCATCTTGTGCGATCTGGGCCAATTCTTCGATGTTCTCGTTGAGCATCTTGATTTTTTCGACGCAAGCGATCGTCCGCCCGCAGTTGGAACGCCAAACGGACACCGATGATGCTTGCGGAGAGCGGCCCGCAGCAGAGCGCGTATCCACGACGCTACTTCTCTACCAGGCTGGCGAGGAGTTGCCGCTGGAATTCGAGGCCACAGGCAAAGGAGGCCGTCCAGTGGGCGGCAGAAATCTTGCCGCTCGTAGCGACAAATCCGGCAACATCGCCCCGCCTCAGGGACTCGTCCACTTGGGTCAACAGCCTGCGGGCGGTTGCCGTGTTGATTTCGGCTACCTTTTCGCAGCAGCCGAAACCCACGCGACAATGCCCGAGCATCAGATCGAGTTGCGATTGATAGTGTTTCTTCAGGCGCTCGGCAGTCTCATGCATGTTCTTCCCCTATGGATTGTTCCCGGCGACAACGAAACCCGCCAGCCGTGAGTCGTTTTGCAGGAACCCATTTTGGGACCGGGATGCTGACGGGGACATATTCACCGGATTACAAGTCCGTCACGTCCACGTCAGACTCGTGCGCTTGAGTCCGCGTGGCCGCCTCGATCCAGCGAGCAGACGCAGGCACCCAACCCGTCCGAAACCATGACGAAAGACGGAGGCAAGGCACCCACCAACAGGTAGCATCAAGCTCAAGGCAATGAACGGGCTTGGCTCATGAACATGAAATCCTTCCGCGTGAAGTGGACGCTCGGCATTCTGGTGCTGGTGGCGGCGTTCATCGCATCGCAGTCGATGTACCGAAGCAGCATTACCCGGCTCCACGACCATCTGGTGGTTGCTGCGCATATCACCGAGCAGATGCACGCCTCCGAGAAATTCCACTCGGCGATGCACTTGATGCTTATCACGGCGACCGGCTACGCCGCGACCGGCACCGATACCTTCCGTGCCGAGTTCGTCCAGCAGCGGGAAGTCGCCCGTGTGTCCCTGGCCGCCTTGGCGACCCAGCCGCATGGGGAGTCCGCACATGCATCGGGCATCGGCGACATGGCGCGAAACTTTGCCGACTATGGCCACGTGCTTGACGGCGTGGTGGCGGCGCGCGACCTGGGGAAAGGCGACAGCAGGATCGCGCTGGCCCGCGCGCGCGATCTCTTCGATACCACCTTCTCTCATTTCTATGCCGGCTTGCACCAACGGCACGAGGCCGAACTCGACGTGATGCACGACTCGGCCGAACGCATCCGGTTCCGGACCAGCGCGCTCTTTTTCGCCCAACTCGGTCTGGCGGTACTCATCGGCGTATTCGGCCTCCTTTACCTCGAACGCATTGCCCGCGCCTTCCTGTCGATCGCGGAGCGCCTGGCAGTCACCGACGGACTCACGGGAGTGTTCAACCGCCGCTATCTCGACACGACGCTGGACGAGGAGTTGAAGCGCGCCGAACGGCATGGACGTCCGCTGACCATCGCGATGATCGACATCGACCATTTCAAGCGCTTCAACGATACCCTCGGCCATCAGGCCGGGGACCGGCTGCTGCGTGACCTGACCAAGGTGATGCGGCAGAGCATCCGCGCCGAGGACCGCGTAGCGCGCTACGGCGGTGAGGAGTTCGTGATCATTTTTCCCGAAACGCCCCTTGGCGACGGCATGCTCGCCGCCGAGAAACTCAGACGGGTAACCGAAGATCGCTTCGCGGCCGGTACGCGTCCGGCCTATCCCGTCACCATCAGCATCGGACTGGCGACATTCCCCGGCGACGGAACCACCGGGACCGAACTCATCCGCCAAGCGGACGAACGGCTGTATCGCGCCAAGGCCGAGGGGCGCAACCGGGTGGTCGCATCGGCGGCGACGGGCGTGGGCGCGGCAATGACACGCGCCGCCGCATCCTGAGCGAGAGCGGCCGTTGGGTTCCGGCCCGATCACATCCCCTCTGCTTGAGGCGCGCGTGGGGACATGCCCCGGCCTTTTCTTGCCCCGACAGGCTTGGCTTCAGTGGGAGTGGCCGGTGCTCGATCCGCTGGAGTTGCCTCCGGAATATCCGCCCATGGGAACGCAGCCGCCGAGCAATACCGCGACCACCACAGCGGCAACAAGCCGCATCTTCTTCGACATCTCTTTTCCTCAAGTTGAAAACGGTTTAGCGCTCGATGCCCCGGCCCAGCCGCCATTCCTTGACCAGCGCGTAGATCGCCGGAATCACCGCCAGGGTGCGCATGGCCCGCAATGAAGAACCGGCTCCAGAGAGCCGGTTCTTCCGAGACGCAGGACCCGATGCTACTTCTTCTTGGTGGCTTCATAGAGGCCGTGGCCACCGACGCCTTCCTCGTGATTGTCCTTGCCGCGATCGAGATTTCTTTGGCTGTCGCGTTCCTTCCTGGCGGCTTCGGCTGTCCACTTCTGCGTTCTTGCTTCGTGCAGCGTGTGTCCGCCCATCTGTTCTTCGTGCATGTCTTCCTTGACGAACCCCTGGGAACGCGCCGCCGACTGAGCCGTCTCCGCAGCGACGTGGGACAGCCAGTGATACGGACCGGTCTCCGAATACTCCTCGTGGGCAAGCGCGGACGTTGTACCAAGGGCGCTCAGCAGGATGATCAGGGCAGGGTTTGCAATACGGGTTTTCATGGTGCTCTCCTTGTTGGTCGCAGTTGTCGGAACGGACGCTTCATCTCGTCCGACCGTGATGCGATTATGGAGAGAGCCACCCGACACGACGATGACTTGGGCGTTACATCTATGTCAGGAAGATGTTCGCCGTTTGTCAGTTTTCGACCGATGTTATCGACGGGTAGGCTTGTGATGCTCAATGCGCATGGCCGTACTCGTGGGCAATCTCATTGCTCGCCTCCAGAACGTAACCGATACCGCGCACCGTATGAATCAGCTTCTGCTCGTATCCGCCGTCCACCTTGGCGCGCAGACGGCGGATAGCGAATTTGATGGCATCGGTATCGTTGTCGGAATTCGCGCCCCAGACCTGAGACGCGATGAACGATCGAGGCAATACTTCGCCCTGTCGGCGCAACAGCAAACGCAGCAGGCGAAATTCCAGGGAAGTCACGTCGATCCGCTTGCCGGATCGAACGACCCGGCACCGCATGAGGTCCATTTCCAGGTCGGCGGCTCGCAAGCACTCCGCTTCCCCGTTCGTCCTGCCTCGGCGCAGCAACGTCCGCACCCGCGCCAGCAACTCCGGCAACGCAAACGGTTTCGTCAAGTAATCATCGGCGCCGAGTTCCAGACCTTTCACGCGGTCGTCGACGCTATCGCGGGCACTGAGAAACAAGACAGGCATGTCTTTGCCTGCCTGCCGAATACCTTGCAGCATCTGCCAGCCATCGATTCCCGGAAGCACGACTTCGATGATGACCAAGTCATACGCTTCGATCAGCGTCCGGCGCAAACCGTCCATTCCATCGTGGGCCAAAGCGACCATAAAACCCGCTTCGCCCAGCGCTTGCTTGAGGCATTCCCCTGTCTTGGGCTCGTCAACGACAAGAATCTTCATTTACGTCTTCGACAGCGTAGTCAAAGTAGGAAGAGCGCGCGAACCGGAGCACGCGCAAGAAAAAAACGGCCGCCCGGTGGGGCGGCCGCGAAAGAGACCCGGAGGAGTCCCATGCAGAAGAAAGTACCGATCGGCGATCAGAAGGTGTGGCGGATGCCGACGCCCACGACTTGCGGATCGGCGCCGGCGTTGATCACGCCGTTGCCGCCGCCGGTGCCGCTCGGCAGGGCCTGGTCGATGCCCGAGAAGTCGTAGTTGCCGTTGGCCTTGTTGGTGACCTTCGTGTAGATGCCGTACAGCGTGGTGCGCTTGGTGAAGTTGTAGCCGTAGCGCAACGACACGAAACTGGCGCCGTCGTTGCCGAAGTCGCGACCGGCAGCGGCGGCCACCCCGCCGACCTTGTTGTCGCCGGCCTTCATGTAGGTGAAGACCAGGTTGCTGTTGCCGAAGTCCTGCTTCACGCCGAGGTAGTAGTTGTTGCGCTTGATGGTGGCGTCGCTGCCGCCGGCCAGGCCGAGCGCGCCCTTGAAGTTGTCGTACATGAAGGAGACCGTGGTGCCCTGACCGACGTTGTACTTGGCGCCGAGGATCCAGTTCTTGTGGTTTTCCTTGCCCGAGAAGGCAGCCCCGGTATTGGAAGCGACAGCAGCCGGCAGGGCGCCGATATCGGTCAGCTTGAGGTAGGTCAGCGACACGGCCAGGGGGCCTTGGTCGTAGTTGGCCGCGACGTTCCAGCCGCCCGGGTTCCTCTTCGCAAGGCCGGCAGCCGCCACGTTGTCGCGGTTCTCGTTCGGCACGTAGGCGATGGCGCCATTGAAGCCGCCGAAGCTCGGCGAGACGTAGGCGATCGCCTGGCTGCGGAAGATGGTGCCGATGTTGCTGGACGCCGCCGTCAGGCCGAGTGCGGCGGCGGTAGTGGTGCCGAAGGTGTTGGCTACGGCGCCGCCAGCGGCGGCTGCATACACCGCACCCGTATTCACGCGGCCGATGATGTTCAGCGAGGAGCCGGAGCCGGTGGCGCCGGGCATCAGGTCGAACTTGGCGGCGGTCGAACGCTGCGGGGTCGAGATGTAGCCGGCCAGGAAGGTGCCGCCGCTGCCGGTTAGGCCGACGTAGGTGTCGCGAGTGTTCCAGCCATTGCCCATGGACTGGGTATTGGTGAGGAGGGCGTTACCGTCCAGCGAGATCTGGTTCTCGACCTGCCAGATAGCATTCATGCCGTTGCCCAGCGCCTCGGCGCCCTTGAAGCCGATCAGCGAGGAATTGGTGGCGAGGCGGGTGCGGCTGGCATAGCTGTTGCCGTTGGTGGCAGCAGTCCCGATGGTCGAAGCGCCGCTGGCGGAGACCGACTCGAAGGAGGCGTCGGCGACGCCGTAGATGGTGACGTTCGACTGAGCGAAGGCGGCGCCGGACAGACCGGCGATCGCCAGAGCAATCAGTTTCTTTTGCATGATTAACCTTTCGGAAGAATTGGACAGATGAATCCCGATGACGGGACAGGTCGAAAGGTAGATGGCAAAGGCAGGCCGTTTCCGCGTCGCGGAAAAAAGCTACGCAATCAGCAGGCATTCCGATTTCGTACGCCGCCCAGATGTGGCGGCAGCACAACAGATCGAGCGATGCCCCGCTGAAGTCTCCTGATAGCGGGACGCCATGATGAAGTCATGCCTTGCGTGATGACGTCGAATATGTAATGTGTGCAACACCCGATTGACAGGTGCGCTTTATGAAAATTGCGGCATGGCTACGCAAACTGCAATGCAACTCATCAAGTCGGCGCGTAACGGCGATGCCGAAGCCCAGTTGGCTATGGGCCGCCTCTACTTGACCGGCGGCGAGGGACTCGCCGCCAACCCATTTGCCGCCGCCAACTGGTTCTCGCGCGCATGGAAGAGCGGTCGCGCCGAAGCGGCGGTGTACATGGCCGAAGGGATTCCCCCTCCCTCCGGCGCTTCCAACGTCATGGCGATGGATTATGTGGATGCCTGCCAAGCGGCGGCCGCACAAGGTTCGGCAATCGCCTCCTTCCATCTCGGCGAACTGCTGTCGGCCGGCCGCGGCGTGATGCAGGATCGCGAAGCGGCGCTCGCGGCGTTCGCGCGGGCGGCCGAAGGCGGGCATGCCGCGGCCGCGCGCCGATTGGGCGAGCTTCTGGCGGACGGCGGTGTCGAGAGCGATCCGGCCATCGTTCGGCGTTGGCTGGAGCAGGCTGCGGAACGCGGCGATGCGGCGGCGGCGCGACGCATGGCCGACCTGCTGTGGCAGGAGCGGGATGTTGCCGCCATCCCTTGGCTGATGCCGCTGGCGGAAGCCGGCGAAGCCGAGGCGATGTGCCGGCTGGGGGAACTGCTGCTCGCGGAGGGGGATACGGCACAAGGCGGCCGCTGGCTCAAACGCGCAGCGCAGCGGAACCACGCGCGGGCGCTGTGGCTCTATGGCCGGGCGCACGCGCGCCGGTTGCTTGCACTGGATGCGCCGGTTCCCGACGTACCCAACTCGCCGCTTACCGCCGCACGCCTGCTGGAACGCGCCGCCGACCAGAACTGGGCGCCGGCCTGCTGGGACCTGGCAAACATTTTCGAGCACGCCGGCTTTTCGCGCCGCGACCTGCGCTCTGCCCGCGAATACCTGGAAAGCGCGGCACGCGCCGGTATTCCAGAGGCGCAACTCGCGCTCGGCAAGCGCCTCGCCGCGCGCGCCGGCGACATGCCGGCCTGGCTCGCCGCAGGTCGCTGGCTGGAACTGGCGCTGGACGCTGGACAGGCGCACGCCGAACAGAGTCTGGCGACCATCGCCGACTGTGCGCCACAATGGCCGTCGGAAGTCCACTCAGCGCAGCGGCGCCTTCTGCCGCTACTTGCCGCCGAGCGGCCGCGGCTCGCGGCGCGTCTGGCACTTGCCGCCAGCTTCGGCCTCACCACACGCGAGACGGTATTCTTCGATCCAGTTGGGGCCGGCGCCGATCAGGGCTGGTGCCTGCGCGTCGACCTTTCCGCGCACTTCCGTTACAGGCCCTGGCGGCTGGTGCGTATCGAGAGTGCCGAACAGCGCGAGACGCTTGCTGTCGCCCGCGAGACATTCATGCGTACCGTGGTCGACGACCTTTCAGGCAACGACACGCGGCGCCGGGCGCGCCAACTCGACGCCGTCGCGCGCGCCCAGTGCGTCGATCCGGCGCTGTTCGTCGCCGACTGGCGCCCACCGTTGTAAGCGATCTCGACGGCTTCCGCGTGGCGGGGTGCGTTTGCCTTTGACCGACATGCACCTCGACGCGCTGCCGCGCTACGTCCAATTCCACTCGCTCCACCGTCCAAGGCGCCGCCAGCCGAAGCAATTGCTGGTAGGACTCCTACGCTATCCATCGCCCGTTCTCCTTTGCAAACCGTGCGCGACAGCGTACTGCCTACCCACACGGATGCCTGAAGGACCGAAAAGATGGGGCCGACGCTGCCGCCGGCCCCACAAGTGCCACAGCTACCGAGTTAACAGGAGCCTTCTGCCGGCACTGCAGCGGCGGCGGCACGCCGAGAAAAGCGACGAGGTCCCAGGCGGTGGCATCGTCCATCCCGCCCCGGCCCCATGCCGGCATGCCGGTCGCTTTGATGCCGTGCTCCACTGTGGCGAAAGCGGCGACAGGGTCGTGCCCTCGGGCGAACCGGGCGCAGGCGCAGCAACGGCAAGCGCCGCCGCGTCCTGAACGGCCGCCGGATTGCGTCATGTCCCGCCGCCTATCGGGCGAGCAGCGCCTTCATCTGCGCGATCTCCGCGCGCTGGCTCGCGATGATGCTCGCGCAGAGTTTGCGCACTTCCGTGTCTTTTAAGGGCGCCTCCTCGCACATGAGGATAGCGCCGGCGTGGTGCGGAATCATCGAGCGCAGGAACTGCCGGTCGGCGATGGCGGTTTGCTGCCTGATCAGCAGGAACAGCGCGAACGCCGCCAGGACGCTGACGACGATCAGGGCCGCATTCAATCGCCTGTTGCCGTACATCGAGCCCATCAACAGGATTTCGATGACGACCATGGGCGCCGCCATCAGGCCGGCCATGTAGGCCTGATTGAGGCTGTGGAAGACGTTGTCGAAGCGGTCGACCATCGCGTACATCAGCACGTACATCGACACGAAGGACAGCACCGCCATTACGGCGAGACGGATGTAGGAGTGGTTCATCGGCGTGCGAACGATCACCTCGTTGGACTCACCGCCATCCGGCATTCGGCATGCCTGCGACCGGAGGCCGGCCGCACGCAGCCGGCATCCCGGTCACTTCAGCGCTCGATGCCCCGTCTCAGCCGCCATTCCTTGACCAGCGCATAGATCGCCGGAATCACCGCCAGGGTCAGGATGGTCGACGAGATCATGCCGCCGACCATCGGCGCGGCAATGCGGCTCATCACTTCGGAGCCGGTGCCGGTGCCCCACATGATGGGCAATAGACCGGCCATGATGGCGACGACGGTCATCATCTTCGGCCGCACCCGCTCTACCGCGCCCTCCATGACGGCGGCGTAGAGGTCGGCCACTCCGGGCGCCTTGCCCTGCGCCGCGCGTTCATGCTTGATCTCTTCCCAGGCCTGGTCGAGGTAGATCAGCATCACCACCCCGGTTTCGGCCGCCACCCCGGCCAGGGCGATGAAGCCGACCGCCACGGCCACCGACAGGTTGTAGCCGAGCAGCCAGATCAGCCAGATGCCGCCGACCAGGGCGAAGGGCACCGAGAGCATGACGATCAGCGTTTCGGTGAGGCGCTTGAAGTTGAGATAGAGCAGCAGGAAGATCGACAGCAGGGTCACCGGAATGACGACTTTCATCTTGGCGATGGCGCGTTCCATGTACTCGAACTGGCCGCTCCAGGTGACATAGTAGCCGGGCGGGAAGCTGACTTTGTCGGCCACCGCCTGCTTGGCGTCGGCAACGTAGCTGCCGATGTCGCGCTCGCGGATGTCGACATAGATGTAGGCGGAGAGCAGTGCATTTTCGGTGCGGATCGACGGCGCACCCTTGGCGACGACCACCTTGGCCAGTTGACCGAGCGGAATCATCGCCCCACCCATGGTCGGGACCAGCACCTCGCGCGCAATCTGTTGCGGGTCGGAACGCAGCTCGCGCGGATAGCGCACGGTCACGCCGAAACGCTCGCGCCCCTCGACGGTGGTGGTCACCATCTCGCCGCCCAGCGCCGTGCCGATGACGTCCTGCAGCTCGCCGACGGCCAGGCCGTAGCGCGCCAGCTGCTCGCGGTCGGGTTCGATGTTGAGGTAGAAGCCGCCGGTGATGCGCTCGGCGAAGGCCGAGGTGGTACCCGGCACGGTCTTCACCACGGCCTCGATTTCCTTGGCCAGCTTTTCCATCACGCCGAGATCCTTGCCGAAGACCTTGATGCCGATGGGCGTGCGGATACCAGTGGACAGCATGTCGATGCGCGCGCGGATCGGCATGGTCCAGGAGTTGGCGACGCCGGGGAACTGTAAGGCCTTGTCCATTTCCGCGATCAGCTTGTCGGTGGTCATGCCGGCGCGCCATTCGGCTTCCGGCTTCAAGTTGATCACCGTCTCGAACATCTCGGTCGGCGCCGGGTCGGTCGCCGTGTTGGCTCGCCCGGCCTTGCCATAAACCGACGTCACCTCGGGGAAGCTCTTGATGATCTTGTTCTGCGTCTGCATCAGCTCGGCCGCCTTGGTGATCGACATGCCGGGCAGGGAAGCCGGCATGTAGAGCAGCGTTCCCTCGTTGAGCGTCGGCATGAATTCGGAACCGAGCCGGGAAGCGGGATACACGGAAACGCCCAGGGCGACGACGGCGACGGCGAGGGTCACTTTCTTCCAGCGCATGACCCAGGCGATGATCGGCCGATAGGCCCAGATCAGGAAGCGGTTCACCGGATTTTTCGCTTCCGGCATGATCTTGCCGCGGATGAACAGCATCATCAGCACCGGCACCAGCGTGATCGACAGCAGCGCCGCGCCGGCCATCGAGAAGGTCTTGGTGTAGGCGAGCGGCGAGAATAGCCGTCCCTCCTGCCCTTCCAGGCTGAACACCGGCAGGAAAGAAACCGTGATGATCAGCAGCGAGAAGAACAGCGCCGGGCCGACTTCCTTGCACGCCAAAAGCATGGCATCGGCGCGCTCGCGCGTCGAATGCTGCTCGGGCAGGCGCTCCAGATGCTTGTGGGCGTTCTCGATCATGACGATGGCGGCATCGATCATGGCGCCGATGGCGATAGCGATGCCGCCCAGGCTCATCAGGTTGGAGTTCATGCCCAGCGAGCGCATGGCGATGAAGGCGATCAGCACGCCGACCGGTAGCATCAGGATGGCGACCAGGGCGCTGCGCACATGCATGAGGAAAACCACGCAGACCAGGGCGACGATGATCGCTTCTTCAATCAGCGTGCGCTTGAGGGTGTCGATGGCGCGGTGGATCAGCTCGGAACGGTCGTAGACGGTCTCCACCGTCACGCCCGCGGGCAGACCGGGGCCGATTTCGGCGATCTTGGCCTTGAGGTTGTGGATGACTTCCAGGGCGTTGGCGCCGTAGCGCGCCATGGCGATGCCCGACACCACTTCGCCTTCGCCGTTGAGTTCGGTCAGGCCGCGGCGCTCGTCGGGCGCGAGTTCGACGCGGGCGACGTCGCGGATCAGCACCGGCGTGCCGCGCTCGCTCTTCACCACCAGCGTTTCGAGGTCGCTCTTGCCGCGCAGATAGCCCTTGCCGCGCACCATGTACTCGGTCTCGGCCATCTCGACGACGCGGCCGCCGACGTCGCGGTTGGAATCGCGGATGACCTGCGCCACCTTCATCAGCGGAATGCCGTAGGAACGCAGCTTCACCGGATCGACGGTGACCTGATAGGTCTGCACGAAGCCGCCGATCGAGGCCACTTCGGCGACGCCCTGCGCCTTGGTCAGCTGATAGCGCACGTACCAGTCCTGGATCGTGCGCAGTTCGGCCAGCGTCTTGTCCTTGGCCAGCAGCGCGTACTGGTAGACCCAGCCGACGCCGGTGGCGTCCGGTCCGAGCGACGGCGTGACGCCCTTGGGCATGCGGCTGGAGGCGAAATTCAGGTATTCGAGCACGCGCGAGCGCGCCCAGTAGATGTCGGTGCCGTCGTCGAAAATGACGTAGACGAAGGAGGCGCCGAAAAACGAGAAGCCGCGCACCACCTTGGACTTCGGCACCGACAGCATGGCGGTGGTCAGCGGGTAGGTGACTTGGTCCTCGACGACCTGCGGCGCCTGTCCGGGGTATTCCGTATAGACGATGACCTGCACGTCCGACAGATCCGGCAAGGCGTCGATGGGCGTGCGCAGCACGGCGTAGATGCCGCCGATGGTGACGAACAGGGTGGCGAGCAGGACCAGGAAACTGTTCCTGCCCGACCATTCGATGATTTTGGCCAGCATGGCGCCTCTCCGTCAGTGGCCGGCGTGGGCGCCGGCGGCGGCGGGTACGCCGGTTCCGTTGCCTGCCGTCAGCGGCTTGACCGCCGTAATCACCCATTCGCCGGGCTGGCGCTCGACGAATTCGAAGGCGACCTTGGCGCCCGGCTTCAGCACCGGCAGCAGCGCTTCGTTGGCGACCTTGAACTCCATCGTCATGGCCGGCCACTTGAGGCTGGCCACCGGACCGTGATTCAGGCTGACCGTGCCGGCTTTCGCGTCGACGCCGTCCACCGTTCCTTCGGCCTGGTGTCCGGCTGCTTTCGCCGTGGCCGCCGCGCTGCCGGCCCCGCTTTTGCCAGTAGGCGCCTCACCGTGGGCGGCGTGGCCGAAGCCGCCCACGGCCGCCTTGAGGTTGCTCTCGGCGTCGATCAGGAAGTTGGCGGCCACCACCACCGGCTCGCCGTCCTTCACGCCCTCGACGACTTCGACGTAGTCATCGCTGCGCGCGCCGAGCTTGACCTCACGCGGTTCGAAACGGCCTTCCCCGGCCTGGATCAGCACGATGCGCCGCGTGCCGCTGTCGATGACAGCCGAGACCGGCACGGTGACAACCTTGCTCTTGCCGCCGACGGGCAGTTCGACCTGGGCGAACATGCCGGGCTTGAGCAGCGCGCCGGGGTTGGCGAGTTCGATGCGGACCGGCACGGTGCGGGTTTCCGCCGTCAGCGTCGGATAGACGTAGGTGATCGTGCCCTCGAAAGTCTTGTCCGGGTAGGCGTTGATCCGGACCCTGGCCTTGGCGCCGGATTTCACCAGGCCGATGTCCTGCTCGAAAACATCGGCGACGACCCAGACGGCGGACAGATCGGCGATCTGGTAGAGCGCCTCGCCCGGCATGAAGCGCATGCCCTGCACGGCCTTCTTCTCGGTGACGATGCCGGAGACCGGCGAGCGGAAGGTCAGCGTGCGGCGCGTCTCGCCGGACTTCGCCAGCGCCTTCACCTGCTCCTCGGAGATGTCCCAGTTCTTGAGCCGCATCAGGCTCGATTCGGCGAGCTGGCTCATCGCGCCCTGCGCCTCGCCGCCGGCGTCCTTCAGCGTCTGCACGCCCTGCGCGGCGATCGCGTATTCGCGCTGCGCCGAAACCAGCTCGGGGCTGTAGACCTCGAACAGCGGCTGTCCCTTGCCGACCGGCTGGCCGGTGACGTTGACGAACAGGCGCTCGACGTAGCCTTCGAACTTGGGCGAAATCGCGTAGACGCGGCGCTCGTCCGGTTCGACGCGGCCGGCGGCGCGGACCGTGCGGTCGAGCGCGCGCAGGCTGGCCGCCTCGGTCCTGACGCCGAGTTTCTGCACCTTTTCGGTACTGATCCTGACCTGGTTTGCCGACGCCGGTTCTTCGTCCTGCTCGCCTTCATAGACCGCAATGTAATCCATGCCCATCGGGTCCTTCTTCGGCGTCGGCGAGGTGTCGGGCAGGCCCATCGGGTTGCGGTAGTAGAGCAGCTTGCGCTCCTGCTTGACGGCGCCGGGCGCCGCCGGTTCGGCGATCGGTGCACTGCCGTCGCTGCGCGAACCCAGCCAGTAGCCGCCGCCCGCCGTCAATGCCGCCACCACGGCGGCCGCCGCGATTCCCGTTGCGTGCTTCATAGGTCTTCCCCGATGAGTCGTTCGATGTCGGCCAAGCGCGCCTGCTGCTCGGCCTGGGCCTTGATGACGTCCTGCTTCGCATTGCGGATCTGGCGTTGCGCGTCCAGCAGGGTGGCGAAATCCACCTTTCCGGTCTCGTAGCCGGCGAGCGCGGCCTTGAACGTCAGCTCTGCCTGCGGCAACAGGCTGGTTTGCGCCAGCATTTCCACGCGCTGCGCCGCGTCGATACCGGCGAGGTTCTCGGAGAGATCGGCGAGCAACTGGTTGGCCGTCGCCTCTTTGCGCGAGCGCGCCGCTTCGAGCATGCGTTCCGACTCGCGCTCCTGGCTGCGGCGCGATTCCTGCTGCAGCGGAATGTTGAGTTCGACCATCAGTTCCCACTCGTTCACGCGATTACGCATCTGGATCGGCGAGATGCCGACCATGAAGTCGGGATAGCGGTTGCGGTAGGTCAAGTCGCGATTCTTCTCGGCGGCGCGAATACGGGCGTCGTCGGAGAACAACTGCGGGTTCTTGTCGCGCAGCCGCGTCTCCAGCGCCGCGTAATCGAGCCGGGCGACAGCCGGAATCGGCCGCAGGCGTTCCGGCTGGGCCAACGGCGCTTGGGCAGGACGCGCCAGCAGCGCGTTGATGCGGGAACGCGTGTGATGGTGCTCGGTTTCCATCGCGATCAGTTCGTTCCTCATGGTCGTGCGCTCGACCTGCACGCGGATGGCGTCCTGCTGCGGTACCAGCCCCCCGGCGTAGCGCGCCTGCGTGATGCGCTCGATGCCGCCGATGAGGTCAATGACCTCGCGCGTCAGCCCGATCAGTCGCGACAGCGCAAAATACTGCGCGTAGGTTGCCTTGATGCGCGCCGCCTGTTCTGTCCAGGTCGAAGCGGCCTTGCCGCTGACCGCCTGCGCCTCGGCTTTTGCCGCTTCGCGCTTGAGGTCGCGCTTGCCCCAGAAGGGCAGCGACTGGATCACGGTGTACTTGGTGGCGCCGATGCGGCTCGGCAGCAGGTTAGGGCTGGCGTCCGAGCCGAAATTGGTGACGTTCTGCAGTTCCGTGCGCAACACCGGATCGGGCAGCGCGCCGGCCGGATGGACGCGCTCAAAGGCCGCCTCGGCTTCGAGGCGCATCGCGGCGAATTCCGGATTTCGTTCGCGGGCGAGCACGAGCAGGCTGTCGACACTGGCGCCCGGCAGTGCTTCCTGCGCCTGCGCCGTGAAGCAGCCGGCACCGATAGCGACCGCCAACAGCCCGCCCTTCAGGCTCCTTGCCAGATCCATGTGATTTCCCCTTTTTATTTCCCTCGGCCGGCGCGATGGCCGGCCGCCTGACCGCTACTCTACCGGTTCGAAGCGCACGACGGTCATGGCGCCATTGAGGTCGGCGGCGGCGAAGCGGATTTTTTGGCCTTCCTTCATCCGACTGAACCACGCGGCGTCCTTCAGACGGAAAACCATCGTCATGGCAGGCATGCCGTTCGGCAACGGACCGTGGGATACCGTGACCTTACCGGCGGACTTATCGACTTTCTTCACCACGCCGTCTGTCAGCGGACTCTCGGCGGTGGCGGGCGCGTGCATCGCGCCATGGCCCTCGTGGCCGCCGGAAGCGGCGAGCGCCGGCACGGAAAAACCGGCGACCGCGAATGCGAGGATGGTAAGGATGGCAGGCTTCATGAGTTTCTCCTGTAGGTCAGTGGTGGACAAAAACGCGGGTGCTGCCGTCGGTCTGTACCAACAGCGTGTCGTAGGGAACGGGTTTGCCCGTCTCCATGCCTGGCGACCCGATAGGCATGCCAGGCGCGGCGAGACCGATGGCTTTAGGCTTTTCCTTCAGCAGCCGACGAATGTCGGCGGCCGGGACATGGCCCTCGACGACGTAGCCGCCGATCTTGGCCGTATGGCACGAGCCAAGTGCGTTGGGCATACCGAGTTGCTTGCGTGCCGCCGGGACGTCGTTCACGTCGTGGGTGGTCACCTGAAAGCCGTTCTCGCGCATGTGCTTGACCCATTCCGCGCAACAGCCGCAATAGGGGCTCTTGAATACCTCGACATCGGGCAAGGCGGCTTGCGCCCAGGCACTGCCGGCGCTGGCAAGGAATACCAGCAGCAGGGAACGAAGCTGTGGCTTGTGGGTGGCTTTCATGGTGTTTTCCAATCGAATGCGGAGGTGGAGAGTTTGACCGGTGGTCGGCTACGACAGGCTGACGGAATAATTACATTTCGGTAATCCACTACTCCTGCTCAGTGCTTGTGGCTGCTGTGATCGTGGGCGGAAGGCGGCATGGGCGTTGGCGCCGACTTGCCGGCCGTCGCTGCATCGTGCCCGTCCATGCCGGCATGCGAATGCCCGCCGCTGGCCGCGACTTGGCGCTGATATTCCTGCGGCGAAAGCCGCGGCAAGACATTGAGGAAGGCGGTCAGATCCCAGATCGCCGCATCGTCCATGCCACCTTTTGACCACGCCGGCATGGCGGACGCCTTGACGCCGTGCTTGATGATCCAGAAACGGCGCGCGTCGCTCCCGGCCGCATCGGCGGACGGTTCGGCGAGATTCGGCGGCGATGGGTAGAGGCCCTTGCGGATTTCCGTATCGTCGATACCCGGTGCTAAATGGCAGTCGACACACATGGCATCGTAGTTGCCGGCGCCGCGGCGCACCCTGGCGGCATCGTCCAGATCGATCGGCGGCACGATGTCGGCGACCCGGCGGGCGATCGATCGTTCGCGCGCCCATTCAATCAGGCGATAAACGGCGGGATGGTGCGGCGTGTCGGCCGCCACGTCGATAAAGCCGGCCTGGATGACGCCCGTTGCCGTCGCAGCAGCGACGCCGATGATCCCCAGTGCACCAATCAAAATTCTATTCATGGAGAGCATTTTCCAGTAGCGACATAACGGCACGCTGACGCACACATTACATGTCTGTAATGACGCGACCTACTCGCACCATCGGCGCAAAATGGCGTACGAAATCGTTACGCGGAGACTAGCTGTGAAAATCCTGGTGGTCGAAGATGAGCCAAAAACCGGGGATTACCTGAAACAAGGCTTGGCTGAAGCGGGATTTGTCGTTGACCTCGCTCGCGATGGGTTAGATGGTCTTCACCTTGCTCTGACTGAGGCCTACGATCTGGCAATCCTCGACGTTATGCTGCCCGGCATCGATGGCTGGCAAGTATTACAGGGCGTGCGCCGTGCCGGCAAGGAGATTCCCGTGCTATTCCTGACGGCCCGAGACGACGTAAATGACCGCGTGAAGGGGCTCGAACTCGGCGCCGATGACTACCTGATCAAGCCTTTCGCATTCTCAGAGTTGCTGGCCAGGGTCAGAACCCTCCTGCGCCGGGGCGGCAAGGGCAAGAAAGCCGAGTTCCTGCACGCCGCCGATCTCGAACTCGACCTGATGCGTCGCCGCGTGGCGCGCTCAGGCCGCAAGATCGACCTGACCGCCAAGGAGTTCGCGCTGCTGGAACTTCTGCTGCGGCGCCAGGGCGAGGTGTTGCCGCGCTCGCTGATCGCCTCGCAAGTGTGGGACATGAATTTCGACAGCGACACCAACGTCATCGAGGTCGCCATCCGGCGGCTGCGCGCCAAGGTGGACGATGGGTTCGAGCCAAAGCTGATCCAGACGGTCCGCGGCATGGGCTACGTGCTCGAGGCGACGGAGTCCGCATGATCGGTCGCAAGTCGATTACCGTCCGGCTGACCCTGCTGTTCGCCGGAGTGTCCACGACAGTGCTGCTCCTTTTGGGTTTGATCGTCGGAAGTCTGGCAGAACGGCATTTCGAAGAGTTGGACATGGAAGTGCTTATGGGCAAGCTGGAGTTGCTCCAGCACACGTTGTCCAAAGTCGATTCGGCGGCGGCGCTCGCCTCATTGCGCGATCAGTTGGATGATTCCCTCGTCGGTCACCACGGGCTCAGCGTCGTTGTTCTTTCCGGAGACGGCCGGACTTTATTTTCGACAGATGATCGGATATTTCCGGAAGCCCTTATTGGTGGCGTTGTCGGGAAAGGTCGCCCAATAGTTTGGACGGACGCAGGCAAGTCGTTCAGAGGGCTTTCAGCAGAAGTCCGGACCGGTGTCGAAGGTGCTCCACCACTCACCATCGCGCTGTCCACCGATATCGAGCATCACGAGCAATTCATGCAGTCCTTTCGCCTTGCCCTCTGGGCGGTCGTAGGCGGAGCGGCACTGTTGTCGGGATTCCTCGGATGGTTTGCGGCCCGCCGCGGGTTGGAACCGCTACGGGAAATCGGACGCATGGCCGCTGGAGTCACAGCCACGCGACTTGACCGCCGGCTTTCCGTCGAGTCGATTCCTTCGGAATTGGCAGAGGTCGCCGCTACGTTGAACGCTATGCTGGCGCGGCTGGAGGAATCCTTCGAGCGCCTATCTGCTTTCTCCTCCGATCTTGCCCACGAACTGCGGACACCCGTCAGCAATTTGCTGACCCAGACCCAGGTCACCCTGACGAGAGCGAGAACCGCGGATGATTACAGGGACGTGCTCGCCTCGAACGCGGAAGAGTTCGAGCGACTATCGCGCATGATCGCCGACATGCTCTTTCTGGCGAAGTCTGACAATCACCTGATCGTCCCTCACCGCGAGAGAGTGGACTTGATCGACGAGGTCCGTGAGCTTCTCGAGTTCTACGAAGCCCTGGCCGACGAGAAGGCCGTCAATCTGACCTGGTCGGGAAACGGTATCGTGTCGGGCGACCGATTGATGCTGCGCAGGGCGATCAGCAATCTTCTTTCCAACGCGATCCGTCACACTCCGGCGGGCGGTTACATCGCCGTCAAAGTAAGCGAGACCGCGCCATCGTCAGTGACGTTGTCCGTCGAGAATTCGGGTGACACCATCACTCCCGAACACTTGCCTCGTCTGTTCGATAGGTTCTATCGTGTGGCCGCCTCGCGGGGGCGGTCCGGCGAAGGCGCCGGACTTGGGTTGGCCATCACCCGCTCCATTGCACGGGCGCACGGCGGAGATGCGTCCGTTCGGTCAGCCAGCGGGATAACGACCTTTGCCCTGCGGCTTCCAGCCCATCTGTCGATAAGCTGAAGGACGTCGAACGTCCCACCGCAGTGCGTTAATCGAAACGTACCTGGTGCTCTTTGCCGTCCTTGTCCAGGCAAACCCCTTGCGGAGATTTTCCCGAAGACCAGGCCAGGCGACATGACAGTTCGGCACCATCCGGCGCCCTCAGCGTCGGCTCTGCGGAATAGCTTTCATGATCCGTGTCGAGTCCGGAAATGATTCGCCCCCAGTGCTTGGGATCGCCAATCTGGTAGCGTTTTTGCAGTTCAGCCAGATTGGTGTGGCGGTCGATCTGGAAGTCGTCCGCGACATATCGCCGCTCGGCGGACTCCAGAACCAGTCGGTCCGGAGAACCATGCACCAGTTCTCCTTTGAGCAGCGTTGACGACCCGTCCGGCTGCAACAGGTGGGAATGGGTGCAACCGCCTAATGCCAGCGAGGCGCTCGCAATGACGAGAATATGTTTAAGCATGGTGTTCCTCCTGCGGTACGGTTGAGTGTCAAGGCAAGAGCTTTCGGACGTCGGATGAAATTGACAGCTTGCTCAAGTCGGGGTGTTTCTTCGCCAGCAGTGCAAGGTCCTCTGCCCGCCGATCTTCGACGGTCAGGCGCTGCGTCGCGTGCCCGCTCAATTGCAGGTTCAACCGGCCCAGATACGCAGCCTTGCCGGATTCGACGTGAAAGCGATAGCTGAAGTCCCGCGCCGGGCCGTACTCCATTGCGCCGCCTGGCATTTTTTCAGTCAAGGCCCAGCCATTAAATTCGTAGTCGCCGGGGGGCAAGCGCAGGACTGCCAAGCGTCCGACCGCTCGGCCATTCTCGATGAGGTCGAGCGGTTCAGCGGACCCAGCGCCGGCGACCAGTACACGATTGGCGATGGAGCGTGGAGCGCCTTCGCGATCATGCACCGCCCTGGCGTGCTGGAGGGCCGAGTCGTACCGGGGACGGCCAATCACCGGGGTCTCGCCGCGCAGCAACACCTCCCGGATGCGGTATTCAAACCCGACGACCTGGTCGATATCCTTACCAACGAGCGATAAGGAAACCACGGCCAAGCCCTCGGACGAGTCCGCGTCGGGCGCATAACTGCGTGGAAGATCGGTGGTGCCGGCACAGGCGGCGACGCCCAGTGCGGCCAAGGCGATGACTACGATGCTTTTTTTCATCATGTTTCCTTTCCGTTTTCAATGCTTGTAGTGCGGCGCACGCTGGTGCCGGTTTCAAGGGTTCGGCGCACCGCGCCGAACCTCAAGTAAAGAGAGGGGACCACGACCATGTTGAGCACGGTCGAGGAAATCAGCCCGCAGAGAATCACCACCGCCATCGGCGCCTGGATTTCCGAGCCCGGCTGGCCACCCGACAGCGCCAGCGGCACCAGCGCGAGACCGGCCGCCAGCGCCGTCATCAGGATCGGGATCAGGCGTTCTTCGGCACCGCGCCTGACGGCGTCCAGCATGCTGCGTGCCTCGTCGTTCTCGACCAGGTGGTGGATGTGCGAAATCATCATCACGCCATTGCGCGTCGCAATGCCGAACAGGGTGATGAAGCCAATGATCGAGGCAATCGTCACCACACCGCCGGCCGCATAGACGCCGATCACGCCGCCGATGATCGACAGCGGCAGGTTGAGCATGACGAGAAAGGCATCGCGGGCCGAATGGAAGGCAACGAACAGCAACAGGAAAATGCCGACCACCACGGCCGAGCCGAGCAGCAGCAGCACACGCGAGGCCTCGGCCGCCGACTCGAACTGGCCACCGAACTCGATGTGATAGCCGGCCGGCAGAACGACCTCGCGCGCGACCTTGCCCTGCATTTCTCCGACCACGCTGTTCAGATCGCGCCCGGCGACGTTGGCCATGACGACGATCTTGCGCTGCACGTTCTCGCGATTGATGAAGTACGGGCCGCGATCGTTCTGGATATCCGCCAGCGCCGACAGCGGCAGCCGCGCCCCGGTCGGCGTAGTGATCAGCGTCGCCCGGATGGTGTCGAGGTTGTCGCGCACGGCGGGGTCGTAACGCACCACCAGGTCGAAGGTCGCCTGTCCCTGCACGACCTTGGAGACCGCGAGGCCGGTGAAGGCCGCTTCGATGTTTTCCGAAACCTCCTTGGCCGACAGGCCATGGCGCGCCAGCGCGTCGCGCCGGTACTTGATAGTCAGGAATGGAATCTCGGTCTGCTGCTCGGGCTGGACATCGACCGCCCCCTCGACCTGTTCCATGACGCCCTTGACCTGCTGCGCTAGCCGGCGCAATTCGGCGAGATCATTGCCGAAGATCTTCACCGCGATGTTGGCGCGGCTGCCCGACAGCATGTGGTCGATGCGGTGCGAAATCGGCTGGCCGACGACGACCTGCACCCCCGGCAGTTTGGCGAAATCCTCGCGCAGGGCGCCGAGGAACTGCTCCTTGCTGCGCTCGCCCATCTTGAGGCTGACCTCGAGTTCCGACTGGTGTACGTCGAGCGCATGCGGATCGAGCGGCGAGCGCCCGGTACGCCGGGCTGTGGCGACGACCTCGGGGTGAGTCAGCAGAACTTCCTCGACCATCTGCCCGAGCTTCGCCGATTCGGCCAGGGCGGTCCCCGGTATCGTCTCGACGCCGACCGTCAAGGTACCTTCGTTGAAGTCCGGCAGGAAGGACTGTCCCGCCATGCCGAGGGCCGCCAGCGAAACCACGAGCATTGCCAGGCTGCCGGCGGCGATGGGTTTCCAGCGGGTCAGCGTCCGGTCGAGCAGCCCGCGATACGCCTCGCGCAGCCAGCGCACAAAGCCCGGTTCGTGCGGCGCGGTGATTTCCTTTGACGAACCGAGGAACATCGAGGCCAGTACCGGCGTCACCGTGATCGACACCAGCAGCGAGGCGAACAACGAGATGACGTAGGCCAGCCCCAGCGGCACCATCAGCCGTCCCTCGACGCCCGAGAGGAAGAACAAGGGCACGAAGACGAGCATGATGATCAAGGTGGCAAAGACGATGGAGCCCTGGATTTCCTTGGTTGCCAGAAAGACGACGTGCAGGGTCGACTCGCGCTGACCTTCCGCCTTCTCCCGGTTCTGGCGCAGGCGGCGGACGACGTTCTCGACGACGATGATGGCATCGTCGACCAAGGCGCCCAAGGCGATGGCCATGCCGCCCAGCGTCATGGTGTTGATGGTCGCGCCGAGTGCTTTCAGCGACAGGATCGTCGCCACCAGCGACAGCGGCAGGGCCACCAGCGTGATTGCCGTGGAACGCACCGAGAGTAGGAAGGCGAAGACGATGGCCACCACCAGGAACGCGCCGTCGCGCAACGCCGCCATCAGGTTGGCGATGGAGATTTCGATGAAATCGGCCTGTCGGAACAGCCGGGTTTCGATCTTCATGCCGGCCGGCAATGACTTCTGGATGTCGGCCATCGTCTCGTCGAGCGCACGCGTTAGCTCCAGCGTATTTGCCGAAGGCTGGCGCTGGATGCCGAGCACGACGGCCGGCTTGCCGCGCGTCGAACCGATGCCGCGCACCGGGGCTATGCCGACGGCGACGTCTGCGATGTGGCGGACCAGCACCGGCTGACCGTTCTTCATCGCCACCACCGCCTCGGCGACGTCGTCGACCTGCGTGATGCGGCCGATGCCCTGGATCAGGTACTCCTGTCCGTTCTCGGCGTAGAAGCCGGCCGCGGCATTGCTGTTGGCGCCGTCGACCGCCTTGACGACCTCGTCGATGGTCAGGCCGTAGGCCGCCAGCCGGTCCGGTCGCAGCGTCACCTGGAACTGCTGCAGGTCGCCGCCGATGGGCAACACTTCGGCGACGCCGGGCACGGCCAGCAGGCGCTTCCTTAGCACGTAGTCGGCGGTATTCTTGAGCGCCACTGTCGAGTGTTCGCCGGCCTTTTCCGAGGTCAGGGCGATGAACATGATCTCGCCCATGATCGAGGCCGCCGGGGCCATGACGGGCGCTTCGATGCCGGGCGGCAACGAGGCCCTGGCCAGTTGCAGCTTTTCGGCGACGACTTGCCGCGCCAGGTAGGCGTCGGTGCCCCAGGCGAATTCGACCGTGATCGTCGATAGCCCGACCTTGGTCGCCGAGCGCACACGGCGCACGCCGGGCGCGCCGTTCAGGGCGGTTTCGATCGGAAAGGTGACGAGGCTTTCCATGTCGAGCGGCGCCATGCCCGGCGCTTCGGTGACGACGGTGACCGTCGGCGCCGTCAGGTCGGGAAAGACGTCGACCGGCGTGCGTGCGGTCTGATAGCCGCCCCAGGCCAAGAGCATCAGGCCGCCCAGGACGACGAACAGCCGGTTGCGCAGCGACCACTGGATGATTTGACCGATCATGATGGGCGGCCTTTAGTGGGCATGGCCCGCGTGTCCGGCGGACGCGGCGCTCGATGTCGACAGACGCACCAGGTAGGCGCCCTTGCTGACGACCCTCTGGCCGGGTTCCAGCCCCGCGAGTATCGCGACGCGCTCGCCATCGCGAGGACCTGTCTGGACGATGCGACGTTCGAAACGCGCGCCACCGATTTGCACATAGACGACCCGGGTTCCGTTCTCGTCCTGAACCGCGCTGGCCGGAATCAATACCGATTCCGGGCTTTGGTCCTGCGCGCCTGCAAAGACCTGCACCCTGGCGGTGAGCCCGAGGCGCAGCGCCCGGTCGGGGTTGGCGAACTCGAAGATCACCGGCACGGTCCGCGTCTGCGCATCGACGACGCCGCCGACGGCGATCAGCTTGCCGTTGCGGCCGGCGTCGATGGCGAAGCCCCGCGCGTAGCCGTCGACCCTGAAAGCCGCACCGGTGGGGGTGCCGAGGCGGCCAATCTCGCTCTCGGGCACGCGCACGTCGAGCCAGAGCCGGTCGGCGTTGGCGATATGCACCAGCGGCGCCCCCTCGTTGACGAAGGCGCCGGCAGCGGTCGACACATCGGCCACGATGCCGTCAATCGGCGCCCGCAGGGCGATGCCGCCACCTCCGCCCAGTTGTTGCGCGCGCGCCGTGGCCGCCTGCATTTCCGCTTGGGCAATGCGTTCGCTGGCACGGGCGTCGAGCAGGCGTTTTTCGGCGACCGCTTCTTCCTTGAACAGCGTTTCCATGCGCTCGCGTTCGCGCCGGGTTTGTTCAAGCGCAACCTGCGCTTTGCCGGCGACGGCCTCTAGGCTGGCCTGGTCGCTGTCGCCGCCCAGGCGCGGACCGAGGACGGCGAGGATCTGGCCTTTGCGGACGGCCTGCCCGATGCGCGGGAAGCCGTTGGCCGAACGCAGCACGCCGGCCACCGGCGCGACCAGTTGCGCCTCGCTGCCCGGCTGCGCGCGGATCGTGCCGGTGGCGGAAATCGCGGAGCGGGCAACGCCCTTGACGGCCTCCGCGGTGGCGAAGTCCACCTTCCACTGCTGTTCCTTGCTGAAGGCGATGCCTTCCTCGTCATGGCCATGGCCGCCATGTCCCGCCTTGGCGGCGCTGGCGTCGGCAAAGACGCTGACCGGCCCGAGTTCATGGGTCAGGGTACCGAGTTCCGACTCGACGATCAGCATCAGTTCGCGTTCGCCGGCGGTCTTGGGCGTCACCACCGGCTTGAAGATGCCGGGCACGGCCGGAGCGTCGGCGACGAAGCGTTCCTCGGGCGCATTGCCGCCGGACAGCACGACGCTCAAGCGGCCTTGGGGGAACGGCTTGAAGTCGGCGAGCCGGGTGAAATGAGCAGCGAACGTCACCGGCTGGCCGACGACGAGCGGCGGAAACTCCAGAAAGAGTTCGCTCTTGTCGCTGAAATGGGTCAGGGCCTCGGGTTCGTCGTGCGCTGGCGCGCCAGCGGCCATCTTGGTGCCGTGACCGTCGGTGGCGGCGGACTTGTCGCCACAACCGGCAAGAAACAGAGACAAGGCAATGATGGTTGCCGGGAGCGACATCTGCGAGAGAGGGAAATGGGGATTCATTCGGGATGGCTTCCGGTCAATTGATCGAGTTCGATGCGGGTTTCGCGCGCCTTCCATTCGAGGTCGATGGCGGTGGTTTCCGCCTCCAGCGCGCCCTTGTAGGCATCGAGCAATTCGAGAACAGTGGATTCGCCGGCGCGGTAAGCCGTCTCGGCGATGCGCACCAGATCGGCCGAGGGCACGACGGCTTCGCGGCGGTAGCGTTCGGCGGCGGTAATCAGTTGCGTGGTCTGGCGATGCAGACCGAGCAACTCGCCCTCGGCCTTCTGCCTGGACAAGGCGTACTCGGCACGTGCCGCCATGGCCTGCGCCGCCGTGCGACGGTCGGCGCCCTGCTGCCGGTCGAAGACCGGCAAGGGGATCGACACCGAGAGCAAGGTGCCGTTCTCGCGCACGATGCCGTCGTCGGTCCGCTTGCCGCCGACGCCGACCGTGACCTCGGGGAAATTGCGCCGGGCGGCGGCATTGTCGGCATTCGCCGCTTCGGCGCGGGCCGCCAGGGCGGCGAGGTCGGGGCGCTGGGCGAGACGAGTCTGCAAGCCGGGCAAGCCGGCCGGAAGGGTCGGCAGCAAGATGCCGACGACACCCTCATCCGTGGCTGGCTGTCCGATCAGCGCAGCCAAGCGCGCCCGGCTGCGCGCGAGCCCGGCGCGCGCTTCGGCCGCCTTGGCCTCGGCCGCCTGCTGTTCGCGGGCCAGCCGGCGACGGTCGTAGCCCGAGGCCTCGCCGGCGCGGGCCAGCTTGTCGACGACGACGCCGATGACCGCGAAGCGCGCCATCCAGTCGTCGATGGCGCGCTCGGCCAGTTGCTGTCGCAAGACGTCATGGAAGGCGCTGCGGACCTCGGCGGTACGCTCTTGGCGCCAGGCTAGGGCCTCAGCCTCCGTGGCGTCGAGGCGCAGGCGCGCAGCATCCTGTCGCAGCCCCCGCCGACCGGAGACATCGATCGGCTGGGCAAGTCGCCAGGTGGATTCGCGGTTGATGCCGGTCTTGTCGCGGGCGAGTTCCAGCGAGGGGTTCGCCCAGGTACCGGCTGCCACGACCTCGGCATCCGCTTCGGCGATGCGGGCTTGTGCCAGGTCGGCGAGTTCCGGGCGCGAGGCGACCAGCCGCACCGCTTCGCCTTCGGTCAGGGGCGCCGCGAGGCTGGCTAGGGGCAGCGACAAGCCCGCGACCAGCGCCATAGCCGCTTTACGCCATGGAAATGGGTATTTGGAGTACATCGAAATCCTCAACGAACGTTGACAGCAAGGGATTTCGACGGGACGCCACCCCGACCCGATCATCGGGCTGGGTGGGTAACGCTAGACGAAAGGGAAAGACAGGCGTCCCGCCGGATCAGGCGAGAAACACTCGGGGAGGACGTTCGAGGCGGGGTGTCGTCACCGACAGGAGCGGTGCGGATTCCGATGGTGAAAGCACGTGGTCGCCGAAGACCGGCGTCACATCAACATTCGACACCATCGACACCCAGGTGCCGTGTGCATGGCAGTGATCACCGGACTTCGCGTTCTTGAGCGGATCACTGTCGTCGTGGGATTGGGCGTCGGCGCCATGACTGTGATGATCGGCGTGCAGATGCAGATCCCGTTCGCCTAGCGACAGATGGTCCATGGCGTCGCAAACGCTGGCTACAGATGCGTAGGCGGCGTTGAGCGAGAAGACCAGCGACAGGACAAAGGCGAGAACGACTCTCATCGCGGTGGATTCTACCCTTGTAAGGACCGATCCGAGTGGCGCAGTTGCTGCCACGCCTGTGAGATCACGTAGATCGCCGAGCGCAGGAATATGACGGCAATCACCGCGCCGACCAGCAGGTCGGGCCACATGGAGCCGGTCATCGCTACACCGCCGCCGGCGACGATGACGCCGACGTTGGCAACGATGTCATTGCGCGAACAAAGCCAGACGGACTCCATGTTGAGGTCGTCGCTGCGATGCCGGGTCAGCAGGAACAGGCAGGTCGCGTTGGCTGCCAAGGCCACGAGGCCGAAGCCGCCGATCATCGATGCTACCGGGACGACGGGCGTCGCGAGCCGATCGATCAGCGCTACCGATACGGCAACGCCGAAGGCCAGCATGATCAGGCCTTTCAGCATGGCGGCGCCGGCCCGCCACCGCTCGCTGCGGGCCAGCACATACAGGGTGACGGCATAGACGAGCGCATCGCCGAGCGCGTCCAGAGAGTCCGCCATCAAGGAGGTGGACGCCGCGATCAGTCCGGCCGAGAACTCGGTCAGGAACAGGAGGACGTTGATGCCGAGCACGATGCGCAAGGTTTTCCCTTGCCGCGCGCGTAGGGCGTCGAGTGCGCAGGCCTTGTCGTGGCAACAACTGCCCATCAACCGTCTCCGTGGTTACTTGGCTCCATTGAAAACCCTGTAGTAACTCTAAGGTCAAGCCCGCTATAGTGTCGGTATGCGTATCAGCGAACTGAGCCGGACCGCCGGCGTCGATGTCGAGACCATCCGCTACTACGAGAAGGCGGGGCTGCTGCCGCCGCCGGCTCGGTCGGCCAACGGATACCGTGATTACAGCGAGGCGCAAGTGCAGCGGCTGGCATTCATTCGTCAGTGTCGGGCGCTCGACATGACGATCAAGGAAATCCAGTGTCTGCTGGATATCGCCGGGCGACCGGCTGCCGAATGCAGTGATGTCGACCGGCTGGTCGATGAGCACCTACGGCGCGTGCGCGAGCGGATCAAGAGCCTGCGCTCCCTCGAGCAGCAGCTTGTCGTGCTGCGGGGTCGTTGCGGAGTGCCGCGAACGGCGGCGGATTGCGGAATTCTTAAGGAACTCTCGGCGCCGAGGTGCAAGACTTCCAACTCGCGGCAATAGTCCCTTCGTCCGTGGTTTGAGCTACGGTCCATCTGCCTGAATTTTTTCCGTCTGCAACTAGTCGCAGGAGCGTGTCTCTGGCCAACGGTCGCGACAACGTGAAGGCTGTGCTCGATATTGCAGAACTTCTGCAAGTTTTTTCCCATTAGCACTGCCGTAGATGTGCAGCAGACGCCGACCGGGCGGGCTACATCCACTTCCTCCTCAGGCTAGTACCAGAAGCGGGGAGCGCACCAGTCGTCATTTGGACGATGTCGCCGGTCAAAGAAAACCAAGCAGTTCATCGTATGTGATAGGTTTTTTCGCCAGTCCGAATCGCATTGCAGGGGTCTTGCCGTCCTGCCCAACCAAGCAGTAGTTGTAGATAGTCCGAAATGAAGTCATGAGCTTTTGAGCAACATGAGGGTTATAGCAACTGTAACCGTGCCACATTCGTCCTGCTGAACTGGCCGTAGCTATGGGACGCTCCAGCAAAGCTATCCGCCGCCTCATTTGCATAAAGAATCGGTCAATCGGATGTAGGCTCGCCGATAACATGTCGGCAGCTACCTCTTTGGGATCGGCGTTCCCACGATCCGTAGCGTAGAGCACATGCTTTCGTGGCTCCCCCATGTGCGAAAACACGCTTTCGACCCATCGGTCCGAAGTGTTGGTATGGACGCTGGCGGCATCAGTGAAGCGCTGTCTCATTACTTCGACGGCCACATGCCATCTATCTAATCCCGGAAATCGTTCGGCAGCTTTTGCGAGGTAAGTTTCGCTGCGCGCCAATTCGAGCTTCTTGTCGTCAACCGTCATGGTCTTCGCAATACGTACGAAGAACGCTTCCAATCGGTCTTGGATGATTAGGTCCTGAAAGGCGGTTAGCATGGCAACGCGAATGCCTGGTTCCTGATCGAGATAAAAACGAAACGATTGAACCTGCGGCAACATCCAACGTAAAAACCGGAAGTGCCCCATCAGGAGGTATTCGGGATGAATCCGCATGCCCGCCCCCGGTAGCTTCGCATTGTTCGCCCCAAGTACGCCCATGCTTTTTATATGTTCCGATCTGTCAGCACAGTCTCCGAGCATGAATACACGAGCATATCTCCTAAATGGAGGCGCCAAATCGTAGTCACCAATCGCGCGCGCGTGAAGGTCCGCTTCATACGGATTCAGGTCAGGGTCATAATCGAGTTCTAGGGCGAGAACGTACCCGCTTTCGCAGTCAGCACTACCCACGGCCATTAGGTGGGTATTGCGCCGATCGGCGTGCGAGGCCCAGTTGAAGACGTGATCCTGTCGGTCGACCGCTATACGGAGCCGCTCAATGCGCAATTCACTGCGCAGACGCGTCTCGGACGCGACGCTGAAACGAAGGGACTGCTTGTAGATATGATCGATGCGGTTGTACAAGACGGCCGGTTCAATCTGTGCGGCTTCGCAAATTCTCCGCATGGGCATCTTGTTAACCAAGAGGCGCAGCACTAGCTCATTGATCTCAGGTTTCCGTTGCCTCCAAGTAGCTGACTGCCGCAACGAGAATGTTTTCTTGCATGCCTTGCAGCGATAGCGAAGGGAGCCCGCCTCACTTTTTCCGAACGACTGGTAGAGATCGGAATGGCCCGAAACCGACTTGCCTTGACTTGGACACCCCTCGGTTCGGCATTGCCCATCCTCCATCTTGTCGAACGACGCGCGCTGACGTTCAAACTCCTCAAGCACGGCGCGGTTGCTCTTCAATGTGAAGCGCTGCCCGCACGCCTTACATGCCATTCGAACTTCAGGTCTGTCCTTACTGTGCGGGCTGCCAATGGCCCTATACATGTCGCGTACGGCGGAATTTCGGCCGCGGCCGACAACGGGTAGAGGAGCAATGCCGAAGTTCGTGCACTCGAGGTTGCGGCAGCAATTCACTTGCAACCCCCTTTCCTGCTCGGGAACGCGGCCCTGATCTCCAACTTGGCGCTTTAAGTAGCGACGAGCCAAAAAAAACCCCTCCAACGTGAAGTTGCGGAGAGGTTTTTACTCTAGCTCACCGGCAGAATCAACAGGTTAATTGAACGGCTCGCTGCTGGGTTTCAGGGCTTCTTCTGTTTCATTTCTTCAAGCTGGCGACGCTTCAGTTCGCGCAGTCGCGCATCGACCTGAGAATGCTCGTAGAAGTCGCCGTCGGTCGACTTCTGTGCCAGTTCGAACTGCTCGATCGCGGGCATCAGCAGGCCCTGAAGAAAGTACGCCTCGCCTTGCGCACGGTGCTGCTGCAGGCGCTTGCCGAGCAGGGCGTAGCTCTTCGCCTGGAAGGCATGCATCCGGTAGTCGGTCGTGTAGGCCTGGAGGTCGGCGACGGTGACCTTGAGCGCCTCCTCCGCGCGGCCGGCGGTCAGGAGGGCATCCACCAAATCGTAAGTGATCGCACGCTCCTGCGGGAAGCGGGCCGCGGCTGCGCGCAACAGCGTGATGGCGCTCGCGGCGTCGCCTTGGCGCAGACGCAGCTCTGCGGCCAGCGTCTCGACCATGAACGAGGTGATCTTGAGCCGGCGCAGTTCGGCGACCTGCTTTTCCGCCGCAGCGTAGTTCTTGGCGCGCCACAGCGCGATCGCGAGACCGTAGCGGGCGCTCTCCTCACTGGCGAACTTGCGCTCGCGCAGGCGCGTCTCGAATTCGGTGATCGCGTCCTGGACGGATCCCTCCTGCGCCTTCAGCTTGGCGCGCACGAGCCCGAAATCCGTCGAATCTGGAACCTGCTTGTACGGCCGCATCTGAATGCGATTGTCCATGTCCGAGATTCGTTCCAGCGTCAGCGGGTGCGTCATCAGGTAGCCCGGCGCGTTGTTCTCGTAGAGGCGGCCCGCCTGCTGCAGGCGTTCGAAGAAGGCGCCCATGCCGCGCACGTCGAAGCCGGAACGTTCAAGGACGTTGAGGCCAACGCGGTCGGCCTCGCGCTCGAAGTCGCGCGAGTACGCGAGCTGAGACGAGACGCCCGCCGCCTGGCCGGCAACCATCGCCCCCATCGCCGCATCGCTGTTGCTGCGCGCCGCCAGGATGGCGACCGCGATCGCGAGCCAGGACGCCGCCTGCGATTGCTGCGCCTTGTTGATGCCGCGCGCGATGTGGCGCTGGGTGACGTGCGAGATTTCGTGGGCCAGCACGCCCGCGAGTTCGGACTCCGATTGGGCCGCCATGATCAGGCCCGTGTGCACACCGATGTAGCCACCCGGCAGTGCAAAGGCGTTGAGCGTCGAATCCTTGAGGGCGAAGAACTCGAATTCCTGGCGCGCCTCTTCGCTGTTGGAAGCCAGACGCCGGCCAAGCTTGTTGAGGTAGCTGGTGACCTCCGGGTCATCGAGGTAGGAAGGTTCGCGCAGGCGGACTTCCTTCATGATCTGCTCGCCGACGCGCTTCTCCATCAGCGGAGAAAAGTCGGCCTGGGAGACCTCGCCGAGGTCGGGCAGGCCCTCGGCCGCGGCGAGCGGTACCAGCAGGCCCAGCAGGAAGACAAGAATGGATCGGCGCATCGGAACAATGATAAACGTGCCACGGGGCGATTTCGTTGCCATTACATGCCGTTACACGTAAAGTCGCGCCGCATGAGCTCACCATTGACCCACTTCGACACCGCCGGACAGGCCCACATGGTGGACGTCGGCGACAAGGCCGAGACCGAGCGCCTTGCACGTGCGGCAGGGACCATCGACATGCTGCCGGCCACGTTGGCCCTGATCAAGGCGGGTAGCGCCAGCAAGGGCGACGTCCTCGGCGTCGCCCGCATCGCCGCCATCCAGGCCGCCAAGCGCACGTCCGACCTGATACCCCTCTGCCATCCGCTGCCGCTGACCAACGTCGAAGTCGAGTTCACCATCGACGAGGGGCGCCACGCCGTCACCTGCGAGGTCACCGCGCGCACGCGCGGCCGCACGGGGGTCGAGATGGAGGCGCTGACCGCCGTCGGCGTCGGCCTGCTGACCATCTACGACATGTGCAAGGCGGTCGACCGCGGCATGCGCCTCGGCGAGATCCGCCTGCTCGAGAAGGCCGGCGGCAAGTCGGGCCACTGGCTGGCCGAGGCAAGGTAGCATTGCGCATTCAAATGAGCGGCGCTTATTTGCCTATCAGTATCGCCATTTGCGCGCCGGCCGGCAGGACCCCAGAATTCGCCGTCCGGTCGCTGGACCGCAAGGTTTTCATTCAGGAGGAGTAACAGATGGACATGATTCGCAGAACGCTGCTGAAGGGCGCGGGCAGCACTGGCGTACTCGCCGCTGCGCTGGCGACGGGCATTCTCAAGCCGACCGGCGCCTGGGCGCAGGAGTGGAACCGCGCCGCCTTCGAGGCCAAGGACCTGGCCGGCGCCATGAAAGGCGTCGGCGCGGCCTCGGCCAGCGACAGCAAGGACCTCATGCTCAAGGCCCCCGACATCGCCGAGAACGGCGCCGTCGTCCCGGTCGAGGTCGTCAGCAACATCCCCAACACCATTTCCCTCGCCGTCTTCGTCGACAAGAACCCGCTGCCGCTTTCCTCCGCCTTCGACTTCGCCAACGGCGCCATGTCGGAAGTCTCCGTGCGCCTGAAGCTGTCCACGACGTCCAACGTCAAGGCCGTCGCCAAGACTGCCGACGGCAAGTACTACACGGCGCAGAAGGAAGTCAAAGTCACCGTCGGCGGTTGCGGCGGCTGATCTCCACCCGAACACACGAGGAAAAATCATGGCAGATCCGATGAAAATCCGTGCCCAGGCCAAGGGCGACTTCGCCGAGATCCGGGTGCTCATGAGCCACCCGATGGAAACCGGCCAGCGCAAGGACAGTGCAGGTGCCGTCATCCCGGCCCACTTCATCCAGTCCATCGCTATCGACGTCAACGGCAAGCGCGTCATCCAGGGGCAGACCGGTACCTCCGTCTCCCGCAATCCCGTCTTCGCCTTCAAGGTCAAGGGCGCAAAGGCCGGCGACAAGGTCACCGTCAACTGGACCGACAACAAGGGCGACAAGCG
>Ga0075012_10000314_pt1 | contig 52621 bp, 48 predicted proteins | sample All_14_2_FD_71474 | JGI IMG/M metagenome (GOLD analysis project Ga0075012, IMG submission 71474) | Freshwater microbial communities in response to fracking from Pennsylvania, USA - Allegheny Zone_MetaG_DW_15 | ecosystem: Environmental > Aquatic > Deep subsurface > Groundwater > Drilled...
GTAAATTCATCGGTCGTGATGCCGAAATCGATGATCAAATCATCGGGAACGAGGGTTTCCGCTATCGGCGTGACTTTGGGTGTCGTGATCACGGCTGCGATCAATTGCGGTTTGGGCAAATTGCTGTACCAAAGAGCGGCATAACATCCCCCAAGCACCAAGGCTGCAAGCACCAAAGCAAAGCTCCAGAATCGCAGGGGATGCGCGCGCGACTGATCACACAATCGTGTCATCCACGGCGGACAACTCCAATTCAATTTTCCAAAAATCGATGCCAAAATCGAGTTTTTTGAATCTGGGGACTTGTTCATTTATTTTCCTGAAAAAAGGTTGTTGATATCCGGCATTCCGAGCCGTACAGCAAAGCATCGCAGGTGCCGTCATTGCGAGCGAAGCGAAGCAATCCAGAGTTCCGTGCTCCGAACACTGGATTGCTTCGTGCCTCGCAATGACGGCTGCAATGTTATACCATGCATGTTTATCTTTTACGCAAGCATCCATGGCGCTCACTCGCAAGTACATTAGAATAATCCTTGTTGCACTGTTTGTCAGTGGTCTGGCGTTATTATTTTTTTGTCCGAAGCCGCCTTTGCTGGAAAACATGAATTTTTCCACCGCCGTATACGACAGCCAGGGGCGTTTGCTCCGGCTCTCGCTGAACAAAGAAGACAAATATCGTGTCTTCACACCGCTTGCCGAGATACCTGCACAAATGATCAACGCAACCTTGTTACAGGAAGATCGTTATTTTCACTGGCATCCCGGCGTCAATCCCATCGCGCTAATTCATGCCTCCTGGGAAACCTGGGGCGCCCGTTCCCGGCGTATGGGCGCGTCCACCATCTCCATGCAGCTTGCGCGTTTGCGTTTCGGTATTCACTCCAAAAGCCTGAGCGGCAAGCTTCAGCAAATGTTGCGTGCGCTGCAACTGGAGCGGCATTACAGCAAAGATCGCATTCTCGAAGCCTATCTGAATCTTGCGCCCTATGGCGGTAACATCGAAGGCGTGGGCGCGGCCAGTCAGATTTATTTTGCTAAAAACATCAGCGATCTGACCCTGCCCGAGGCCCTGACTTTAAGCGTCATTCCCCAAAACCCCAATCAGCGTGTTCCGCGTAATCAGCAGTTGAAAGGCATTCGCGACAAACTGTTTGCCCGTTGGCTGGACGCTTACCCGGCAGACGCCGGTCAACAAGGCGGTATGAGTTTGCCCTTGCAAATGCAGGGGCCTTCCGCCCTGCCCTTTACAGCGCCACATTTTGTCAACAGCGTTTTACGTACTGCCTCAAACGACGGTCATCAAAAAATCACGACCACGCTTGATACGCACATGCAAGGCATACTGGAACACGTTACCCGCAATTACATCAAGCGCAAACGTAGTCTGGGCGTATACAACGCTGCCGTTCTGCTGGTGGATACCCGCGATATGGGCGTCAAAGGCATGGTCGGTTCCGCCAGTTTTTATGATCAGCGCATCGGCGGTCAAATCAATGGCACTGAAATCAAACGCTCACCCGGCTCGACATTGAAACCTTTTATTTATGGATTAGCGCTGGATCAAGGCCTGATTCATCCCAATACGGTGTTGAAAGATGTTCCCCGCAGTTTCGGGAGTTATAACCCGGAAAATTTTGATTACGATTTCATCGGCCCGGTCCGTGCGCGCGATGCCCTGGTTTTAAGCCGTAATATCCCTGCCTTGCAACTGGCCAGCCAGTTAAGCGATCCGGATTTGTATCAATTGCTGGCCGATGCTCAGGTTAGTCATTTGAAGTCAGCGTCCTGGTATGGTTTGTCGCTGGCCCTGGGCGGTGCTGAACTCAATATGCAGGAGCTGGCCAGTCTTTATGCGATGCTGGTCAATGATGGCCTGTGGCAACCGCTACGTATGCGTGAAGATATGCCAATCATGGTTAGCAAGCGCTTGCTTAGCCCGGAGGCCAGCTTTTTGGTGCTGGATATGTTGAAAGACACCGCTCAACCCGATCATCACGACCAACGCGATACGGTATCCTGGAAAACGGGAACCTCATCGGGCTATCGGGATGCCTGGTCGGTGGGCAATGCCGGTCCTTATGTGCTGGCCGTGTGGGTAGGAAATTTTGATAACAGCAGCAACCCTGCATTCGTGGGCAAAAACATTGCTGCACCCTTGTTTTTCGAATTAATAGACGCCATCAAGCATGAAAAAGGCTCGATACCGAAACTGGACAAACATCCCGAACAAATGAATTTAACCCGAATTTCCGTGTGCAAAGCGTCGGGCATGTTGCCGACGCGTTATTGTCAGGATCAGGAAATGACCTGGTTTATTCCCGGCAAATCACCAATCAAAACGGACACCATTTTCCGCGAGGTGGCCATCGACAATTCGACCGGCCTGCGCACCTGTCATTTTGATGACAATACGCGTTTTGAAGTGTATGAGTTTTGGCCGTCTGATTTGTTGAAAATTTTCCGCCAGGCGGGTATTCAACGTCGCATTCCCCCCTTCTTTTCCCCCGATTGCGCTTTTTCCAGCAACCATGCTTCCCGGCCGCAAATCACGTCACCGCAAACTGATTTGCATTATATTGTGCGGGCGAACAGCAGCGGGAAAAACAGTATCCCTTTATCGGCTATTACGGATGCGGATGTGTCGGCTTTGTACTGGTTTATCAACGACAAGTTTTTGATGAGGGCAAAACCGGATAAAACGATTATGTGGACTGCGAAAGCCGGAATTTATGTGGTGCGTGTGGTGGATGATCATGGGTTGGCGGATGCCAGGGATGTGCGGGTTGAGATGGAGCGGTGATCGTAGGGTTCGAAGCCATTAAGTCAACGTTGGAGCCAGGCAAGAACCCGTAGGTTGGGCCCTGGCCCAACATGGTTTTACTCCGAAAGATCGTTGTTGGGCCAGGGCCCAACCTACGCGATTTTACCAAGATTTTCCCTGGCTTCAGGATCAACGTGGGTTGAGACCTGCCTCAAAGCAACGGAATAATTTTTTGATTGGCTTCAGGGAAATCATATTGATTCAAGTCGTCAACACGTACCCAGCGCAAATTACTTTGTGATTCACGGCAGGTGGCGGTTCCCTCAAAACGGGTTACGCACCAGACATGTAAGGTCACGTTTTTTGTGGCGTAATCATGTACGACATCGGTTAAAAAGGCCATGTCGAGTACCTTCAGACCGACCTCTTCCAAAACTTCACGCTTCAAGGCGGCTGAAGGCTGCTCCCCGGCTTCCAGTTTGCCGCCAGGAAATTCCCATCGCCCGCCATGATCAATGTGTGCGGCGCGTTGCGTTAACAAAATCCGCCCTTCGGCGTCAAAAATTACCGCAACGGCTACTCTCACGTCAGACTGCCGTGACAACTTTTGTATTTTTTACCGGAGCCGCATGGACAGGGATCGTTACGGCCAATTTTTTGCTCAACTCGACGAAAAGGTCTGTGGCTGTCGGCTTCTGATTGTTCGCCGCCTTCATCGCTTGATTCGTCTTCATGCAAAAATTCCATTTTCTGAATCTGAGCGGCACGGCGCTGAGCCTCAACAGCGTTGACATCTTCTTCGCTCTGGATTTGGACTGAGGTCAGCAATTGCACCACATCGTATTTCAAGGTATCCAGCATGGAGGTGAACAAGGCAAAGGCTTCGCGTTTGTATTCCTGCTTGGGATCTTTCTGAGCGTATCCGCGCAGGTGAATACCCTGACGCAGGTAATCCATGGCCGCCAAATGCTCGCGCCAGTGATTATCCATCGTTTGCAGAATGACCGATTTTTCAAATTGACCAATCACGTCACGACCCGCTTGTTGCTCTTTCTCTTTGTAACGCGCATCGCAAAGTGCGTACACTCTGTCACGAATCTGTTCTGGTTGAATGTGATGATCTTCCTCAACCCATTGCACAACGTCTGCTTTAATCTGGAAATCTTCCTGCAATACCTGGGTCAAACCAGCCAGATCCCACTGCTCTTCCAGGCTTTGCGGCGGTATGAAGCTGTCTACCAGGCCGTAAATAACCTCTTCGCGCATGGACGCAACCACCTCAACCGGATCATCCATGCCCATGATTGCAGCGCGTTGGGTGTAAATGACTTTACGTTGATTGTTGGCCACGTTGTCATAGTCCAGCAATTGTTTACGTACATCGAAATGATGGCCTTCGAGCTTGCGTTGCGCATTTTCAATGGCTTTGGTCACCAGACTGTGTTCAATCGGCTCGCCAGGTTTCATCCCCAGACGGCGCATCATGGATGCGACACGCTCGGAGGCGAAAATACGCATCAAATTGTCTTCCAGAGACAGATAGAAACGGCTGCTGCCCACGTCGCCCTGACGGCCGGCCCGGCCACGCAACTGGTTGTCAATACGGCGTGATTCGTGACGCTCGGAACCAATGATGCGCAAACCACCGGCTTTCAACACGTCATCATGCCGTGTTTGCCAATCTTTTTTCGCTTGTATGCGATCGGCTTCGGTGGCGTCTTCGCCCATGGCGGCCAGAACCGCACTCAAACTGCCGCCCAACACGATGTCGGTTCCCCGGCCAGCCATGTTGGTTGCAATCGTGACCACGCCCGGACGGCCGGCTTCGGCAATGATATGCGCTTCTTTTTCATGGAACTTGGCATTCAAGACCTGGTGTTTCATGTTGATTTTATTTAACAGATTGCTAACCAGCTCCGATGCTTCAATAGAAGCTGTACCAACCAGAACCGGTTGACCGCGTTTGACGCAATCGCGAATGTCTTCGATGATCGCCTCGTATTTGTCCTGCTGGGTCAAATACACCAAATCCGCTTCGTCTTTACGCGACATGTTTTTATTGGTAGGAATGACCACCACTTCCAGGTTATAAATTTGCTGGAATTCATAGGCTTCAGTATCCGCCGTTCCCGTCATACCGGATAATTTGTTGTATATACGGAAGAAGTTCTGGAAGGTAATGGATGCCAGGGTTTGATTTTCGTGTTGAATGGCAACATTTTCTTTGGCTTCGATCGCTTGATGCAAGCCTTCGGACCAGCGGCGGCCGGACATGGTTCGACCGGTGTGCTCATCAACAATCACTACCTGTTTGTCTTTGACGATGTAGTCTACATCGCGATGGAACATGGCATGCGCCCTCAAAGCCGCATTGATATGATGCATCAACATGATGTTGCTGGCATGATACAGACTTTCGCCGGCGTTCAGAATACCCGCTTGCGCCAATAATTCCTCAACGCGCTGATGACCGCTTTCAGTCAGGTGCGCCTGTTTTTGTTTTTCATCGATAGTGTAATCAGCGTCATCGCCTTCCGTTTCCTGTTTTTTCAACAAGGGAATCAGTTTGTTCACTTTGACGTACAATTCGGAGCTGCCTTCGGCCGCACCGGAGATAATCAAAGGCGTACGGGCTTCGTCAATTAAAATGGAGTCTACTTCGTCGACAACCGCGAAATTCAGCGCTCGCTGTACTTTGTCATTGAGGCTGAAGGCCATGTTATCACGCAGGTAATCGAAACCGAATTCGTTGTTGGTTCCGTATACAACATCGGCCGCGTAGGCTTGCTTTTTTTCTCCGTGGGGCATGTCGGACAAAATAACGCCAACGGTCATGCCCAAAAAGTTAAAGATGGGCTCCATCCATTTGCTGTCGCGTTTGGCCAGATAATCGTTAACAGTGACTACGTGCACACCTTCACCGCTGATGGCGTTCAGGTAGGACGGCAGCGTGGCGACCAGGGTTTTACCCTCACCGGTACGCATTTCGGCGATGTCGCCTTCGTGCAACACCATGCCACCTATCAATTGTACGTCGAAGTGTCTCAGGCCGAGGGTACGGACGGAGACTTCGCGCACCACGGCAAAGGCTTCGGCCAGGATATCGTCCAGCGATTCACCCTGGGTCAGTCGAGCGCGAAACTCTACAGTTTTCCCGGCAAGTTGTTCATCGGACAAAGCCTGCATCGTGGGTTCAAAGGCGTTGATTGAGTCAACCACTTTATCCATTCGGCGCAAAGTACGTTCGTTACGGCTACCAAACATTCTTTTGATCAATGTATTCAGCATGTCCCTGACTATCCTCTAATTGGAGCTATCAAAACTGCCTAATTTACTAGAAATCCCATAGAATTACCACGCATTATCGCGGCAATTCCATCATGTGATAGAAATAATAATACTCATGCTCAAAAAATAGGTATTAGTAGCAGTAGATTGTCAATTATCCTTCATGTACAATCATTCCTGCTGACAATAGAATGTTGTTGGTATTGGGACAGTTTGATTTAACAAGAATAAGGAAGTTATGATGAATAGTGTTGATACACCATCTGTTTCTATAGTAAAACAAGAGCAAGGTTTGCAAGATTTGGTTTACAGTCTTGTGACTCGCTTTCTTGCCGATAACAAAGGCAAATCCATTGATGATCTGTATGATATGATTCTCGCCGAAGTCGAGCCGCCACTGTTACAAGCTGTGATGGAAAAACGACGTGGCAACCAGCTGCAAGCTGCCAAGATGCTGGGCATCAGCCGTGGTACTATCCGGAAAAAACTGCAACGTTATTTTGGTACCAAATACTTCCGTTTAACGGACGAATAGTTGGTTTACCATTGAAAAAGGCTCGCTACGGCGAGCCTTTTTTATTGGGGGCTTGTCCGTTTTACACCGACAACAACAACTTGTTCACCCTGCTGACAAAATCAGCCGGGTTATCCAACTGACCGCCTTCGGCCAACACCGCTTGTTCAAACAGCACGACCACCCATTCGGAGAATTGTGTATCATCTTCCAGCGCGTGCAGGCGCTTGATCAAAGCATGTTGAGGGTTGATTTCAAATACCGGCTTGCTTCCGGGAATTTGCTGACCGGCTGCTTGCAGGATACGCTGCATTTCCAGCCCCATGTCCTGTTCATCTGCAACGATACAGGCTGGTGAATCGGTCAATCGATTAGTGATGGCCACTTCTTTGACTTTTTCGCCCAGAACATCTTTGATCTGTTTGATCATTGGCGCCATAGACGCTTCCTGTTCTTTTACTTCCTCAGTATCATCCGATTCAAAATCAACCTTGCCTTTGCTGATGGATTGCAGTTTTTTGCCATCAAACTCGCTCAGGTATCCAACCAGCCATTCGTCGATTCGATCGCTGAGCAACAATACTTCAATGCCCTTTTTCTTGAAGATTTCCAGATGCGGGCTGTTTTTTGCAGCGTTGTAGCTGGACGCCGTGATGTAATAAATCTTGTCTTGCGTCTCCGGCATACGTGCAACGTAATCGGCCAAACTGCTGATTTGTTTGTCTGAGCCATTATGGGTGGACGCAAAGCGCAACAGTTTTGCAACTGCATCACGATTGGCGAAATCTTCAACCGGCCCTTCTTTCATCACCAAACCGAACTCGTCCCAGAAACGTTGATAGGTTTCGGAATCCTTGCTCAATTTTTCCAGCATGGACAAAACACGTTTGGTGCATGCGGCTTTGATTGACTCGACCTGCTTGTTGTCTTGCAACAGTTCGCGCGATACGTTCAAGGGCAAATCACTGGCGTCAATAACCCCCTTGATGAAACGCAGATAACGCGGCAAGAACTGCACTGCTTCATCGAGAATAAACACGCGTTTCACATACAGTTTCAAACCGTGTTTTGATTCTTGCTGCCACATATCAAAGGGCGCGTGACCAGGTACGAATAACAGGCTGATGTAATCGTGTTTGCCTTCAACGTGGTTATGCGACCAAACCAGCGGATCCTGGTAGTCATGAGAAATATGCTTGTACAGCGCTTTGTATTCTTCATCGCTGATATCGGATTTTTGCATGGTCCACAGTGCGGTTGCCTTGTTAACGGTTTCGAATTCGTCGTCCGTTTTGACTTCAGTTTCCTTGTCTTCGTCCTGAGCTTTTTTCATCACGATTGGCCAGCAAATATGATCAGAGTATTTGCTGATGATGCTGCGCAGGCGCCAGTCGCTGAGGAATTCGTTTTCGTCCTTTTTCAAATGCAGGGTAATTTCTGTGCCGCGTTCAGCCCGTTTTTCCTGAGCAATAGTAAACTCACCATCACCGCTTGATTGCCAGACAACACCGTCTTCAGCCGGCAGACCAGCACGACGACTTTTGACAGTGACTTTGTCGGCAACTATAAAAGCAGAGTAAAAACCAACACCAAACTGGCCGATCAATTGAGAGTCTTTGCTATTTTCACCAGTAAACTGGCTGAGAAATTCTTTGGTACCGGATTTTGCGATGGTACCGAGATTGTCCACGGCTTCATCCCAACTCATGCCAATACCATTGTCTTTAATGGTAATAGTTTTCAGTTTTTCATTGCATTCAATGACGATGCGCAAATCCGTGTCGCTTTCATATAAAGAAGCATTGGCCAGCGCCAGAAATCGTAATTTATCGAGGGCGTCGGACGCGTTGGAAATCAGTTCGCGAAGAAAGATTTCCTTGTTAGAGTATAGAGAATGCACCACCAAATGAAGCATCTGCTTCACTTCGGTTTGGAAGCCCATGGTTTGTTTCTTGCTCGACATGTAAATTTCTCCAATAGAATAAAAAATAGTGCTTGCTACTGGATATCGGGGCAAATATCAAAATTTCAAGGGGTCGGAGTCAGTTCTAATTAGCAGGTGGTCTGGGAACCGTTCCTGGCACCATGCCTACACGCGGTCTTTGCATATGGAAAGTTACTTCTTCGCTGCTGCTTAATACCGTGCCATCTTCACCAATGACCTGAACGGAAATGGTATGGGTTCCCCTGTCGATTTCGTTCAAGGCAAACAATTTACCGCTCTGGGGCTTGCCAATGGCTTTGCCATCGAACATAACTTGCAATAAATCGCCGGATTGCAACTCCGGTTCTACACTGATGATAATGGGTACATAACCTTGATTATTACGGATGGTTTCATCCTGGATTGGCTGGGTGATAGCCAGCGTTGTGTATTCGTGCATGGCCGCTGATGGAGCAGGAGGAGGTGCAGCAGCAGACCCCGCGGCTCCCTGAGCAGGTGGCGTGCTGAATTTTTGAATACCGGGCACGTCTATCGTTTTTGCCCCGGGATGGGGTGTATCACTAAAATGCACAACGCCACTGCTGTCCGTCCATTTGAATACTTGTGCCGAAAGCGGGCAGCAGATAAGCAACGCCAGGAATAGTGTCAGTAATCGATTCATTTGCCATATCCGTAAGTAAGCGTACCGATGTTATAAAAAGTATAGTACAGATTGAAGACACCTCCTAAAGCCCGGATTAAGTCTCAGACCTAATCCAGGCATTCAAACAGGCAATCTTACAAACTGTAATACAACTCAAACTCAGCCGGGTGCACCAACTGTCGAATGTGCTGAATTTCTTCCTCTCTCACCTTGATACAGCTTTCGATAAAGTCTTTGCTGAATACATCACCTTGCAACAAAAACTCATGATCCGCTCTCAAATGTGCAATCGCCTCTTCAAGGGAACCACAAACCGTCGGCACATCAATCAGCTCTTCCGGCGGCAGATCATACAAGTCTTTATCAATCGGTTCGCCTGGATGAATTTTCTTTTGAATACCGTCCAGACCCGCCATCATCATCGCCGAAAAAGCCAGATAAGGATTGGCCATGGCATCAGGGAAACGAACCTCAATGCGACGTCCTTTGGGGTTGCTGACGTGCGGAATACGAATGGCAGCCGAGCGGTTGCAAGCAGAGTAAGCCAGCATAACAGGCGCTTCAAAACCGGGAACCAGTCGCTTGTAGCTGTTGGTAGCTGGATTGGTGAAGGCATTCAGGGCACGAGCATGTTTGATGATGCCGCCGATATAATACAACGCCATTTCAGACAATCCAGCATAGCGATCACCGGTAAACAAATTGACGCCATCTTTGGCCAGAGACTGGTGACAGTGCATGCCGTTACCATTATCGCCCACCAAGGGTTTGGGCATAAATGTGGCTGTTTTGCCGTAATTATGCGCTACATTGTGAATCACATATTTCAACAATTGCAGCTGATCGGCTTTCTTGACCAGACTGTCGTAACGGGTAGCAACTTCGCACTGGTTACCAGTCGCAACTTCATGATGATGCGCTTCAACCACAATACCCAGTGACTCCAGCGTCAAACAGATGGCTGAACGAATATCCTGGGACGAATCAACCGGAGGAACCGGGAAATAACCGCCCTTCACACCAGGACGATGGCCTGTATTGCCGCCCTCGTATTCTTTACCAGAGTTCCAATGCGCTTCTTCCGAATCAATTTTGTAAAAGGCTGAATGCATCTGGGTATCCCAACGCACATCGTCAAACAGAAAAAATTCCGGCTCGGGGCCAAAATATGCTGTATCGGCAATTCCGGTTGAACGCAAGTAAGCTTCGGCACGAAATGCCAGCGATCGAGGGTCACGATCGTAGCCCATCATGGTCTGTGGATTCACCACATTACATTGTAAAATCAAGGTATTGTCTTGATAGAAAGGATCGAGCAATAAAGTCTCGCAATCTGGAATCAGCGCTAAATCGGATTGATGTATTTTCTGCCAGCCTTTAATGGAGGAACCATCAAACATCTTACCGTTCGCGATAAAGTCCTCATCAATTGCCGAAGGTGGAATCGTGATGTGATGAACCTGCCCACGCGTATCGGTGAAACGCAAGTCAACAAATTTTGCATCATGTTTTTTTATCGCAGACAGTACGGCCTCTTTACTCATTTATCTCTCCCGGATTATCAAAACAACAAATATTTCCCATTGGGAGTTTACCTTAAGTGACTTGCTAAACCCAATAGATTACACTAAATTCATCAGATTTTTACAAGCAAGGACCGTCGCGTCCCAGAGGTATAGAATGCCCGCCTATCACTACCAGGCACTTAACAAACAAGGCAGCAGCACCAAAGGCGTCATTGAGGCCGACTCGGAGCGCCACGCGCGTCAATTACTGCGTGAACGTGCACTGATCCCCACGCAAATTCGTGCTTTTACCAAACAAAAAACGCAAAAAAGCGGAAGTTTGTCGGCTCAGGATTTGTCCTTGCTGACGCGCCAACTTGCCACCCTGCTGGCAGCGGGCATCCCGGTGGAGGAGTCTCTGCGCGGCGTGAGTGAGCAAACTGAAAAGGGCAAAGCACGTGAAATGATCATCGGCGTGCGTTCCAAGGTTTTGGAAGGTTATTCGCTGGCCCAGGCACTGGGCGAGTTTCCCAACGCCTTTCCCGAATTGTATCGCGCCACAGTCGGCGCTGGCGAACAAACCGGTCGTCTGGATCTGGTACTGGAGAAGCTGGCCGATTATACCGAAAATCAGCAGGCCACCCGGCAAAAGGTTCAACAGGCCTTGATCTACCCTTCTTTGATGATCATTGTGTCAACCGCAATCATTTCCTTTTTGTTGGCTTTTGTGGTGCCCAAAATTATTGAGGTGTTCACCAGCAGCGGCCAGTCACTGCCGGCCATGACCCAGGTCCTGATCAATTTCAGTTCCTTCCTGAAATCATGGGGTCTTTATGCCCTGGGCGCATTCATTGTACTGATCATTGCCTTCCGGCAAAGCCTTAAAAATATGAAGGTAAAAATGGCCTGGCACCGGCTGCTGCTCAAGCTGCCGGTCAGCGGTTATCTGGTTAAATCCACCAACGTGGCCCGTTATATTCACACCTTCGGTATTTTGTTTGCCGCCGGGGTAAACGTGTTGGAAACCATGCGCGTGTCGGCCAGTTTGTTGAATAATCTGGTCATGCGCAACGCCTTTGATGCCGCAACCGTAAAAGTGCGAGAAGGAACCGGCATCAGCGTCGCGCTCAAAGACACCGGTTTTCTGACGCCCATGGCCACGCATCTGGTGGCCAGCGGGGAAAAAAGCGGTCAAATTTCAACAATGATGGACAGAACCGGTTCGCATTTGGATAACGAAGTCAAACGCCTGATTGACGCGGCGTTGACGCTGCTCGAACCATTGGTTATTTTGTTCATGGGTGCTGTGGTACTATTCATTGTTCTTGCGACCTTGTTACCCATTTTTTCAATGGAACAACTGGTGTCCTGATCCACTATATTTGCTCACTGGAGACATTATGAAGCTACAAAAAGGGTTTTCTTTAATTGAAATTATGGTTGTAGTCGTGATTTTGGGGATTCTGGCCTCCATCGTTGTGCCCAAAATTATCAGCCGACCCGATGAAGCCAGGGCAGTAAAAGCCAAACAGGACGTGTTATCAATTCAAAACGCGCTCGATCTCTATCGACTGGACAACGGCTTTTATCCCAGTACCGATCAGGGTATCGTCGCTTTGGTTGAAAAACCCTCCAGCAACCCTGAACCCCGCGACTGGAAGCAATATTTAAAATCTCTGCCCAAAGATCCCTGGGGCCGCGATTATTTATTCCTCAACCCCGGCGAGCACGGTGAAGTGGACGTGTTTACCCTGGGCGCCGACGGCCAGCCAGGCGGCACCGGAATTAACAGTGAAATTGGAAACTGGGATGCGCGTTAACCGCGGATTTACGTTGATTGAAGTGCTGGTGGTGATCATTATCATCAGCATTATTACTACTGCCTCGCTCATGGCGTTCGGGGATTTTGGCGCCAGCCGCAAAGCCACCGTTTTTGCCGAACAATTCGCTTCCTACGTCAAACTGGTCAGACAACGCGCCATTCTGGAAATGAGTACATTTGGCATCAATGTGAGCAACGAAGGCTATGAAACCCTTCGATATGAGGAAGGAATAACCTGGCAGGCACGATCAAAAACCAGCCTGTTTCGCTGGCAAAATTTTCCGGCGAATGTGCTGGTCGTGTTGAAAAGCGAGCTGAAAAACAACGACAAATCGCCAGATATTCTGATTCAATCCTCCGGCGACATGACCCCCTTTACCGCGAGCTTCGGCACCAAAGCAAAACCCGAACAAACCATCCTGATTGGTCAGCACAATGGCGACATTCTCATCAAAGATAAAAAGTCATGATCATCTATAAACGACAAGATGCCGGTTTTACCTTGATTGAGGTGCTCATCGCCCTGACAATTATTGCCATCGCCCTGACTGCCTTGCTGAAATCCACCGCACAAACGGTTTCCAGCACACACCGCCTGAAAGAAAAAAATATCAGTCACTGGGTGGCCATGCAAGGTGTGTCCATGATTCAGCTTGGCTTGATTGCCGTCAAAACCAATGAAGAAATCACCCAGGTCACCAACATGCTCAATCAACGCTGGTATTGGCGAGCCAAAGTCACGCCAACCCTCGTCAAATCGGTTGAAACCATTACGGTTCGGGTCAGCCGTAATCAGAGCGGCCCTTTCACCAGCCCGCTTATCGCCTTTCGGTATCGACCATGAAATCATCCCAATCCGGTTTTACCCTGATAGAAATCCTTGTTGCCCTCACCGTGTTCGGGATTTTGGCGGCCATTACCTCCTCCGTCATGTACTACGCATTTACCACCCGCACACGGGTTACCGATCAGGCCGAGCGTATGGTGCATCTGGAGCTGGCCATCACCCTGCTGGAGCGAGACACAGAGCAAGTCACCATTCGCGCGGTGCGGGGTGATGACATGCGCCTGTTTCCGATTTTTGTGGGCCAGCCCAACTATATGGAGTTTACTCGCAGCGGCCTGGTTAATCCGGGTAGTGAGCAAAAACGCAGTACCTTGAAACGTATCGCCATTTTATGCACCGATAACAAACTGGTTCGGCGCAGTTGGGGGCGGCTTGATGTACCGAAACGCAGTGAGTATGAAGACTCGGTGTTATTGTACAATCTGAAAAAATGCCAGTTTTCCTATTTAAACAAAAATCAGGATGTGTTGACGGAATGGCATCATGGCCAGGCGGAGCAACAAAGCGATGACGAACCCTTGCCCAAAGCGATCAAAGTGACCTTGAATCTGGGCAATTGGGGTGATCAAAGTTTGCTATTTATTTTACCAAGGGCACTGTATGCCAGTAACATCAAGTAAACAACGGACGCTGCGCGAGCGAGGCAGCGCGCTGATCACCGCATTATTCATCATGACCCTGGTGGCCATCGCCGCAACAGCCATGAGCACGCGTTTGCAGCTGGATATTTATCGCACGCGCTTGTCGCTGACCGCAGACAATCTGTATCTGGCCTCGCAACAAGTTACATTCTGGGCAATGAGCACCCTCAACAACCTGAAAAAACCCTTGATAAAAATTGATAAGCAAGGGGCGTTGCTGAGTTTTCCGCTCAAGCTGCGCGACAGTTATCCCGAGTTTCAGACCAGTGGTCAGTTGTATGATATGCAGGGACGTTTTAATCTGAACAATTTGAGTGATCGAAAATATTATCGGGTTTTTTTGAATTTGCTGCAAAACGCATTGCCAAATACCAGCAGCAAAGATCGGGAGATGATCGCCTTCGCCACGCGGCTATGGATTAGTCCCTATGAGCCGGGCCGAGGCAATGATTCGCTGGTGACCTATTATTTAAAACAAAAACCGCCCTATTATCAAAGTGGCTTACCCATGCAAAGCGTATCAGAATTTCGCCTGATTTGGGGCGTCAGTGCCGAGGTTTATCAGCAACTGGAGCCTTACATCACGGTATTGCCAGAAATAGCACCGATTAATCTCAATACGGCATCGAAAATGGTGTTGATGTCGCTTGGGAACGGTTTAACGGAAGATCAGGCCAATCAAATTATCGAAGCACGGGAAGCCAAACCGCTGGCTAAATTGTCAGATATCTCGTCGATATTGAACAAATTGGGGATACCTGAGAACCAGATTACACTTGAAAGTCAGTATTTTTTGAGCAAGGGACTTATTGTTAACAACGACTTAAGTCTGATGAACTATACCATTATCAAGCGGGTTCAGGATAAAAAAGGGAATGTGGGGGTTAGTATTGTTGGTGAGAATTTGAATTCCTTGTGAGACCTACTTATCCATCACAGCCGTTCTGGCATGCTGATGCTCGGGATGCGACTCTTTGAGTACAAACAGGGTCAACAACAAGCTGATGCAATAACACAAGGGCATGATAAACAAGGCGTTATTATAACTATCCACGGTGTAAATCTGCACGCCGTTCACCAACTGCCAATCACCAAAATTATGCAAAAACACCCCGACCAGAGGCTGGAACACGACGGCTCCACTAAGCACTGATAAATTGTTAAAGCCCGAAGCCGTTCCAACCAACTCGGGGGGATTATTATCTTTAACCACCGCAAAACTGACCGTTTGGCCACCCGCGCCAATACCGAGGCAAAACAAAACCAGATACATAGCACCAGGCGAGACATTGGGAACGTACAAGATAAAAATAGTAGACAACAAACCAAACAAGGCGCTGATCATCAAAGAAATACGGCGGCTGTATATATGGTCGCTCACCCAGCCCAGCAACGGGCTGCCCACACCAATGCCCAGCCAAATCATGCTGCACATACCCGATGCAACAATCACGCTGACACCAAATTTCTGTTGCAAATACGGCACACCCCAAAGCGCGGCAAACACAACAATAGGCGTCCAGATGGCACAGGCATAAGCACCGGTAATCCATGTATAGGAACGACTGCATACGGCATGCAAACGTTGCCATTCTTCGCTCCATCGCCGTCTGGGTATGGGATGCGCGGCGTGATCTGGAAAATCACGAATGATGGCCCACATAAACACCGCCAGAATCAGTCCCAGAAAAGCCAGAATAAAACTGGCCGAACGCCAGCCAACATGTTCAATCAACGTAGCCAGCGGCATTTCTCCAAACATAGCACCCACCGAACTCATCAATTGAGCAACACCAGCCAGCAAGGCAAACCGTTGCGGCGGAAACCAGCGGGAAACGAGAACCAGTACGCCAATAAAGGAAAAAGCGGAGCCAATGCCGATCAAAAATCGTCCGAAAGCCGCGGTGTACAGGCTGTCGGTAGAAGCGAAAAAAAACGAACCGATTGCGCATAACACCAGGGCAAAGGTCATTAATTTTCGTGGGCCGTAACGGTCAAACAGCAAACCTGCGGGCAATTGCATGGGGGCGTAGGCGTAAAAGTAGAAGGCAGAGATAATCCCGAAACCGGCTGCAGTCACATTGAAGGTGGTCATGATTGAATCGGCCATCACACTCGGCGCTACTTGCAAAACAAATTCATACAGGTAAAACGATGCCGACAATAAAAAAATGGTGTAGGGGCTAACCTGCTTTGATTTTGTCAAATTTGCGTTCAACGGTAGAGTATCCCTGTAAAATTATTTTTATTATCTCTCGCTTGTCATCCAGAGCGAAGCGAAGGGTCTCCTGATGCTGACTCGATGCCAATTGCACGAGACCCTTCGCTTCACTCTGGATAACACCCTGCAACCTTATGATTGTAGCAGTTAATTTTATTTTTGCAGTAATCCTGCCGGATAAATCGCGCCTAAAACAGTTGGACGTTTGGCGCCGGTGACGCCATGCAAATTTATCGCTTTATTTTGCAACGCATTGTCTGCAAACCAGGCAAACATCATGGCCTCAAGATAATCCGGGCTGACATTCAGTGCTTCTGTAGACAACACATCCAGTTCAGGCAACTGATCGGATAATACCTGACACAAAGCCCGATTGTGAACACCACCGCCGCAAAGCAATACCTGAGAAGGTGCTGTCGACATCGACTTCACCGCATTGGCAATACTGACCGCCGTTACATGCAACAAAGTTGCCTGCACATCCACAGGGCGCCAGTTCTCGTTCAAATAGTTCGCCAGCCAGGCACAAGAAAAATACTCTTTGCCCACACTCTTCGGCAAGGGTCGATGAAAATATTCGTCTTCCAGGATTTGCGATAACAAGGGCGCAATCACCTGGCCGCTGGATGCCCATTCACCGTGTTTATCATAGTTTTTTTGTTGATGTTTGAAAATCCAGGCGTCCATTAAACAATTACCAGGCCCTGTATCATAACCGCTCAGATCATGCTCGCTGTTCAAACAGCTGATGTTGGCTATGCCGCCAATATTGACCACTGCAAGGGGAAAACCATGTTGACGAAATACGGCCTGATGATAAATCGGTGCGAAAGGAGCGCCCTGCCCGCCTGCCACCAAATCACGGGTTCGAAAGTCGGCCACCACGGTGATTCCGGTCATTTCTGCAATCGTGTGTGCGCAACCAACTTGCAAGGTGTAGGGAATAGCGACACTGGTATCGTGAAACAGGGTTTGCCCGTGACTGCCAATGGCCACAATATCTTTTGCCTGACGTTTGCTTTCTTCCAGCAACTGCAAGCTGGCCAGACCAAATTCTTTACCAATCAAGGTGTTTAACTGACTCAAAGCGCCAGGCCCGGACCACGCACCCGATAACACATCGTCCAGCTGTTGTTTTACGTCTTTGCTGTAAGGCCGCGTAATACCCTGTATGAAACTGTGATTCGTCATATCCACGAGGGCTGCATCTATCCCGTCCATGCTGGTGCCGGACATCAGGCCAATATATAAACTCATCAGATCCTCGTGATGCTGTCAGGGCGAATTCGGAAACAACGTTGAAAATTTTCGGTGGTCTGTGCGGCTATCTCTTCAAAGGACAACTGGCGCAGTTCGCTGACTTTCAACGCCACTTCCCGAACATGGGCGGGATAATTGGGTTTACCGCGAAAAGGAACCGGTGCCAGATAAGGAGAGTCGGTTTCAATCAGCAAACGATCCAGAGGGATTTTTTGGGCAACTTCATGAACCTGGGCGGCGTTTTTAAAAGTCACGATACCCGAGATGGAGATGTAAAAATTCATGTCGATAGCGCGCAGGGCGATGGACAGATCCTCGGTAAAACAATGCATCACGCCGCCAATTTCTGCGGCATTTTCTTCGCGCATGACGGCCAGCGTGTCTTCCGCAGCTTGTCGGGTATGAATGATCAATGGTTTTGAAGTGGCGATGGCTGCGCGAATGTGTTCACGAAAACGATGGCGTTGTTTGTCTTGTCCCTCAGCAGAGTCCACCCGATAATAATCAAGGCCGGTTTCACCAATAGCTACGCAGGCCGGATGACTGTTCGCCAACTCAATCAGCATTGCTGCATCGGGTTCTACAGTGTCGGCATCTGGTTCATTATCGGGATGAACGCCTACCGATATGCTGATGTCTGAATAGGTATCTGCCAGTTGACACAAAACAGGATACTCGACCAAATCAACGCATACGCTGAGCATATGACGCACACCCTGGTCTCGAGCATGGTTAATCACCTTATCAAGCTGGTTATCAAATCCGGTCAAATCAAGGCGGTTCAAATGGCAATGGGAATCAACAAGTGTCATGGTATTCACATGGTATCGGTTTGTTGAGTCGATTTTAGCATGCCAGCCAGACAAGTCTCAATTTTATTGCATAGATGGCGGCTGTTTTCACCTTTAAACTGAAAACCCAATCCCGCAGGTTTGTTACTTTGCGCACCACGCGGCGTTATCCAGGCTACTTTCGCTTCGATGGTATAATGCTCGGGCTCATTCAACAAGCTGATGGATAAATGCACCAGTGTACCCAAAGGTAAAATATAGTTTGAGCGAACGAATAAGCCTCCATCACGCAAAAATGGCATATAAGCTTGATGCAAAGCGGCTTCCGTTGCATAGGCGCAGCTAATGGTTTGCAGATCATCATCCGTCATTATTGCTCCTCAGGTCATTGTGCTTGTAACCCAATAAAAAATTTTCGAGTACCAACAACTGATTCATACTGAAAGTATGGTTTATTTTTTCAATTATTGCATTTAATTTGTCAAGTTGAGCAAACAAACGCTGGAGTTTGATGGTTTTTGCCAGTACCGACAAAGCCTCAGAGCCGGAAAATTGACCCGGAATCCGGGTAAAACTGCTCTGAATCATTTGTGCATGCAGCAAATACAACAACCAGACCAGATCCGCAAAAGGATATACAGACCAGGATTGCGCTATACCATGAGGGTTTTGCTTTGATTCACACAAATCTTGTATCTGCCTGATGATGACGTCGGCCGCCGCCAACAGCTGACCGCGTCCCGTTTCAGGGGAATACAGGTTTTGCTGGGTCAAATAATCGTCCTGCAAACGCTCAACCGGCACCGAACGCCAAAGCTGGCAACGACTGATGATGGTGGCTGGAATAGTGCTTACCTGCTCTGCCAACAGCATAAAGCTGACATTGTCGCCCGGCTCTTCCAGAACTTTCAGCAAGGCGTTGGCAGCCGCCGCATTCAATTTGTCTGCCGGACTAATCAATATCACACGATGATGGCCTAACTGTGGAGAGGTCGTACTGATTGCCTGTAATTGCCGGATTTGCTCGATTTTGATCACAGCGCCTTCCTTTTCCGGCACCAGATGATGGAAATCAGGGTGTTCATTTTTTGCTGCCAATTGACATGACTGACAGTGTCCGCAAGGGGAAGGTTGATGCTTGCATAAAATGGCAGCCGCCATACGGCAAGCCAGAGCAGACAGCTCTAGCGGCGGCGAGCCGAGCAATAACAAAGCGTGACTCAAGCGCCCCTTACTGCGGCACAATTCAAATTGCTGCCAAATTCTTTCGTGCAGGGCCAGGCCTGTTGTTGAATCAATAGTGTGCATAATGATGCTGCTGTAAAAACGCGTTTAATTGTTGCATAACCGACGCCTGAACCTGCTCCACCGGCAGACTGGCATCGACTCGCCTAACGTTGTCCATGTTGTCGATCATAGCACGATAGGCTTCATGTACACGCTTGAAAAAAACCAGCGACTCTTGTTCTATCCGATCTGACGCCCCACGTTTTTTCACTCGTTCGAGACCTTGTTCAGGTGGAATATCCAGATAAATAATCAAATCAGGTTTAAAACCTTGCAAACACAGGGCGGATAAGGCTTCGATGATGTGTTTGTCGATTTGGCGTCCACCGCCCTGATAGGCGAAGGTTGACAGCTCAAAACGATCGGATAGCACCCAGTCGCCGCGCAACAGCGCCGGTCGGATGACTTGTTCGACCAATTGCACCCGCGCCGCATACATCAGTAACAATTCCGTTCGGGGATCCAGTACATCGCCATCAACACCGTCTTTCACCAGGGTTCTCAACTGCTCACCCAGGCGAGTACCGCCCGGTTCACGTGTCAGAACCAGACGCGGACACAGTCCGTCCAGGCTTTGCTTGATGGTTTCAAGCGCGGTGGTTTTTCCAGCGCCTTCCAGTCCTTCGACTACAATAAATCGTCCTGCTTTCGTCATCCTGATGCCCTGCCGCTTCGGGTTAAAATTAGTGATTACCAGACAGATAGCGCGTGACAGCTTCTCGCTGCTCAGCGTATGTCTCGGAAAAAACATGGGTGCCATCACCTTTGGCTACAAAATACAGATACTTTGATGATTTGGGATGAGCCGCTGCAAATAAAGAGCTTTTGCCCACCATGGCGATGGGTGCGGGCGGTAAGCCGCGATAGCGGTAGGTGTTATACGGCGAATCAATGCTTAAATCACTGTGGTGTAACTTACCGTTGTACAGGCTTCCCAAGGCATAAATAACCGTTGGATCCATTTGTAATGGCATGTTCTTTTGCAAGCGATTCACCACTACGCCGGAAATCAGCTCTCGTTCAGCCGGCAGCGATGCTTCTTTTTCGAGTATGGAGGCGACAACCAGTAATTCATATGGGGTTTTATAGGGCAGATCAGGATTGCGATCCAGCCAGTTTTTGTCCAGTTCCTGCATCAATTTGGCGTTGGCGTTTTTCAGTAAGTTGAGGGCGGCGCTACCGGCATTATAAGCGTAGGTATCGGCCAACAACAGACCTTCTGCACTTGGGTAGCTGATGGGTATAAAGGACCAGTCGCGTTCGCTGTACTGCAACCAGGGAGCGGTTTGCAAGTTGGCGCGGACCTGGGCAAGCGTGCTGCCCTCGATAATGCGGAATGGTAATTGCAACACATCGCCTGCGACAATTTTATCCAGCAATTGTTGTGCGGACTGCCCGGGACTTATCTGGTAAACACCCGTCTTTAATTGTCCGGCCTGACCGGTCCATTTGACCAGATACAGAAACATACGTCGGGAAGAAATCAGTTTTTTTTCATATAGTAGCGTAGCGAGGGCATTGGCCGAGCTGTTGGCTTTGACTTCAACAATAACCGGGTCGCCCTGTTCTATCATCGGCTGGTGCAAGAAAAGATAGCCTCTCCAGGCAGCCAGTACGGCCAAAACAATGGCCAGAACCAGCAAAACCCGGAGCGACAATATGGCGCGGCCGCTGCTCATTTAGACGCGCTTGAACAACAAGCTTCCATTGGTACCGCCGAAGCCCAGTGAATTACTCAAAACATACTCTATTTTTCTGTCTTGAGCCACATGAGCCACGTAGTTTAAATCGCAACCTTCATCAGGATTATCAAGGTTGATGGTCGGTGGGGCAACCTGATCGCGTATAGCCAGAACACTGAATATGGCTTCAACCGCACCGGCGGCGCCCAGCAAATGCCCTGTCATGGATTTGGTTGAGCTCATGGCCAATTTATAAGCGTGATCAGCAAAGACGCGTTTGACAGCAACGGTTTCATTGCGGTCGTTCAGATAAGTTGATGTGCCATGCGCATTGATATAATCAACGGCTGATGGCTCAATGCCGGCGTCTTTGATGGCGGCAGCCATGGATCGGGATGCGCCATCGGCATCTTCATCAGGTGCGGTAATATGATACGCATCACCTGACATACCAAATCCAGCCAGCTCGGCGTAAATTTTTGCACTGCGTGCTTTGGCGTGCTCGTACTCTTCCAGGACCAAAACACCGGCCCCCTCGCCCATCACAAAGCCATCGCGGTCTTTGTCCCAGGGACGGGAAGCTTTTTCAGGTTCGTCGTTACGTTTTGACAGAGAACGCACAGCAGAAAACCCGGCAAGACATAAGGGAGTAGCTGTCATTTCTGCACCACCGCAGACCATGACATCGGCATCTCCGTAAGCAATCATTCGGGCAGCCAATCCGATATTGTGCGTACCCGTTGTACAAGCAGTCACCACGGCAATATTCGGGCCTTTCAAATGATGTTTGATAGAAATTTGACCTGCAACCATGTTAATGATGCCAGCAGGAATAAAAAAAGGTGATACGCGTCGGGGGCCGCCAGCAACCAGTTTGTCCTGGTTATTGGTAATGGTTTCAATGCCGCCAATACCGGCGCCAACCGCAACACCGGAACGCAGGGATAATTCCTCGTTCATAACCAGTCCGGAGTCTGCCAGCGCTTCGTCAGCGGCAGCAACACCGTATTGCGTGAAAACGTCCATTTTACGAGCGTCTTTCAGCGAAACGTGATCTTCAATGTTAAAGCCTTTTACCTTGGCCCAGATTTTTGTGCTGTAATCAGTGGTATCAAATCCTTCCACCATGCCAACACCGCTTTTACCCGCCAAAATCTGTTTCCAGGTTTGCTCTACATTCAGGCCAACAGGGGTAACCATACCCATGCCAGTCACAACAACACGCCGCTTGCTCAATGGAAAACTCCTCAAAAAAATACAACAGGCCAGAAAAAATTGGCTAACACGTGTAGGTTGTGGCTCTGGCCCAACTGCGATTTACCGGGGTAAACCATTGTTGGGCCAGAGCTACAACCTGCACAAACCACTGGAGTCCGTTTTGAAATACCTGAATATCAGGCTTCTTGTTTATCCATGTTTGAATCGATGTAATCAATCGCTTCTTGAATCGTGGTGATTTTTTCAGCTTTTTCATCAGGAATTTCTGTTTCAAATTCTTCTTCCAAAGCCATTACCAACTCAACAGTATCCAGTGAGTCAGCGCCAAGGTCATCAACAAACGATGCGTTATTATTCAGCTCTTCCTCTTTAACGCCCAACTGCTCAACAACAATTTTGCGAACTCGATCTTCAACTGTACTCATAACGTGTATTTCCTCTTTAATTAAAAAAATTTATGCTGGCTAGTTTATTCAATTCTGCGAAGAACGCAAGCCCTCATTACTCCATATACATGCCGCCATTCACATGAATGGTTTCTCCCGTGATATAAGCGGCGCTATCTGAAACCAGAAAAGCAACCGTATCAGCAACATCATTTACACTACCCAAACGCTTCATGGGAATACGTTTAAGCATTTCATCCTTAACCATATCGGGTAATGCACTGGTCATATCGGTATCGATAAACCCGGGCGCTACCACGTTTACTGTAATGCCGCGACTGGCCATTTCCTGAGCCAACGACTTTGAAAAGCCGACAATTCCTGCTTTTGTAGCCGTATAATTACTTTGGCCGCTGTTGCCGCTAGAGGCAACCACTGAACCAATAGAAACAATACGACCCCAGCGTGCACGAAACATAGGTTTGATGCAGGCTTTGCTCATACGAAACACAGAACTCAAATTGGTTTCAATAACACGATACCACTCATCATCGTCCATACGCAAAAGCAAATTATCGCAGGTAATGCCTGCGTTGTTAATTAAAATAGACGGTGCTTTGTTGTCATCTGACAAACTGGTCATCATATTTTCAATACTGTCTTTGCAAGTCACATCCAGCGCAACCCCTTTACCGCTCAGATTGTCTTGCTTGAAATACTCACTGATGGCCGCAGCACCCTGTGCCGTGGTCGCAGTTCCTATCACGTAAGCGCCTTTTTTGGCCAGTGTCAACGCAATAGCTTGTCCTATTCCGCGACTGGCTCCGGTGACCAACGCGACTTTACCTTGCAGAGAATTCATGTTTACCTCTTGATTGATGCGTGCATCATGATGTTGCCTGTTCCGAAAAATACGTTTGGGCCTGTTCCAGCGTGCTTTCGTTGAAGACACTCAGGGTTTGCAGTGACTTGTCAATTCGCTTGATCAAACCACCCAACACTTTTCCGGGACCGCATTCTATCACAAAAGATGCGCCTTGTGCCTGAATAAAACGAATCGTCTCAACCCAGCGTACGGGTTGATGAAGTTGGGAAGCCAGCAAGCTACGAATCTGTTGCGGTGATTCGTATACACTCAAATCAACATTGCTGATCACACGCGTATCCGGTGTTCTGAAATCGGCTGCCGACAGGTATGCTTCATACGCATGGGCGGCATCCAGCAGCAAGGGACAATGGCAGGGAACGCTCACAGGAATCAACATGGCCATCCGCGCGCCAGCTTCGTTGGCCAATTGAATGGCACGATCAACTGCATCGCTATGACCGGCAATAACCACTTGACCAATGGCGTTGAAATTTGCGGGACTCACCTGATTGCCTTCACGACTTGCGGCTTTGCAAACAGATTCAACCTGTTCGTCTTCAAGACCCACAATAGCAGCCATGGCACCCAATCCCATGGGAACGGTTTGCTGCATCAACTGGCCGCGCTTTTCAACGAGACGGGCGGCGTCAACCAAATCAAGGGCATCGGCACAAACCAGCGCTGCGTATTCACCTAAACTGTGGCCAGCCATTAAAGCCGGTTTTTTCATGCCTTGTTGTTGCAGCAGGCGGTATATCGCCACATCGGCTGTCAACATGGCTACCTGGGTAAATTCAGTCTGATTCAGTTTTGTTTCCGGTCCCTGTTGAACGAGTTGCCAGACATCGTAGCCCAGGGCTTCAGAAACCGTGGCAAACGTTTTTGTTATCAGGGGATGCTGGCTGGCCAGATCGGCTAACATGCCGACAGACTGCGAACCTTGACCGGGAAAAACACAGGCGAAAAGCGTCATAGTGATACAATCTCCAATAAATTCAGTAGCGTACGACCAATGCACCCCAGGTCATACCGCCGCCAAAGGATTCAAGAAGTAACATATCGCCGCGTTTGATCTGGTTGTCCCGAACCACAGAATCCAGAGCAAGCGGGATAGAGGCAGCCGAGGTATTTCCCTGGTTTTCGATGGTGACAACCACCCTGCTCATGGGTAAATCCAGTTTTTTGGCAATGCCCTGAATGATACGAACGTTGGCTTGATGAGGGATCAACCAGTCAATATCTGATTTTTGTAAATTGTTTTTTTGCAAAATGCTGTCAACCACATCACCCATGGCGTTGACGGCCAATTTAAATACCTCATTGCCTCGCATACCGATCAGACCGATTTCTTCGTCGGGGGATGTGTTGGCATAGGTTAATAAATTTTGGGCATCATAAGATGAGTGCAGAACGCCAGGGAACAGACCCTGTCTGTCGCTGGCACTCAAGATTACCGCACCGGCGCCATCGCCAAAGAGGACGCAGGTTGATCGATCCGTCCAGTCAACTGCTCGCGACATGCTTTCGCTGCCGACCACCATTACATTGCGTGCTACGCCGTTATTGATGTATTGCTGGGCAATGTCCATGGCGTATACGAACCCGCTGCAAGCCGCGCCAATATCAAAGGCCGGTATGGGGCGTACGATGCCAAGCGCATGTTGCACGTGACAAGCCATGCTGGGGAAAAAATAATTGGGTGTACAGGTTGCGACCAGAATCAGATCAATATCGTCTGCTTCCACTGTCGACTTGAGCAAGGCGGTTTTGGCTGCTTCAGACGCCATGAACGCCGTTGTCTCGTGCTCGCTGGCAATGTGCCGGCTGCTGATTCCTGTGCGCGAGAATATCCAGTCATGACTGGTGCTAAGCCGTTCTTCCAGGTCATAGTTTGACAAGCTGGATTCAGGCAAATAGCTTCCTGTTCCGTTGATAACTGCATGGATCATAACAGCAAACCTTGATTGATAAATTCGTTAATTTGATCGCGTACCAAATCAACTACGTTGTTTTTGACGTGCAGAACAGCCTGATCAATAGCATGTTGAAACGCAATATCCGAGGCACCGCCGTGACTTTTAATCACCACACCATTCAAGCCCAGCATACTGGCTCCGTTGTAAGCAGCCGGATCCATACGTTTTTTGAGTTGTCGCAACGCTGGCGTGGCAATCAGACCAATCAGTTTACCTGACCAGGTTGAGGTGAACGATTCTTTCAGAGTATTGAGCATCAATTTAGCCAGACCTTCGCTGGCTTTCAGAGCAACATTGCCCACAAAGCCATCGCAGACTACCAAATCAACATCGCCGGAATAGAAGTGATCGCCTTCCACGTAACCTACATAATTCATTAAACTACATTCGGCCAGCATATGTGCTGTGCGCTTCACCTGATCGTTGCCTTTGATTTCTTCTACGCCGATATTTAGCAAAGCGATACTCGGATTGGGTTTTTTATCAACCGCTTGAATCAATGCTGACCCCATCACGGCAAACTGGAATAAATGTTCGGCACAGGAATCCACGTTCGCACCCAGATCGATAACACGTGTTCGACCGGTTCGGGTCGGCAATTCGGCAATAATAGCGGGTCTGTCAATACCAGGCAGGGTTTTCAGAACAAAACGGGCTGTGGCCATCAGCGCTCCGGTGTTTCCGGCACTGACACAGGCTTGAGCGTGTCCGTCTTTGACCTGATTGATGGCAACCCGCATGGAGGAATCTTTTTTGTTGCGCAGTGCATGCGATGGCAACTCATCCATATCCACGACTTCAGACGCATGAACAATGGACAACTGCCTGTTACCCATTAATCCCTGCTTTTTAAGATATGCGCTGATTTGTATCTTGTCACCAACCAGCAATAACGACAGGTTCGGGTTTTGTTTTACCGCACGAACACAAGCGGGCATCAGGACCTTCAGGCCATGATCCCCGCCCATCGCATCAATGGCAATGGTAATGTCATTCAATTGAATTACTCTTTGTCTTCGTAAACGTTGTCGTTATCCAGCACTTTTTTACCGCGGTAATAACCGTCTTCAGTCAAGTGGTGACGACGATGAACTTCACCGGTAGTCGCGTCGACTGACAGTGTTGGAAATGAGAGCGCATCGTGTGATCGACGCATGTCACGTTTGGAACGTGACTTTTTATTTTGTTGTACGGCCATTGCATTACTCCTGGCAATTGTCTTTGTTGAGGCGGAATATTAACCGATTTTTTATCGGTAATCCAGTATATTCAGCTCCGATATTACGAAGGTACATCATTATTAATACACAAATACTGCTCGACACTTCGATCGCATTGGTCAATCTCCGGATGCATGTCGGGGCTGTACAGGTATAACTCATCGCTTAACAACTCGATCAGATCCACCTGATTATTCGTTGCTACAACACTTTCATATTGCGGCAACAAACGTTCTGCCAACTCGTCGTTATCACAGACAGCCAGTGTTGAACTGTTGTGGTAATGATGATTGAAGGTATGCAGGCAACGTTGACATATAATGTTCAAATCCCCTTCTACCTTGAGATGCAGCAGAAAATAATTATCGACCGATTGAACCTGGAACTCGCAGAGCAGCGAACACGGCGGCTCAATATTGGCAGGCAGGCGTGTGAAATTGTCCAGTTTAACCGGTTCAGACCGGGTGTTCAGGGCGCATGTTTTAAGGTTTATCAGCATGGCTTTCGCTCAAAAAACGGGTAGTTTATCTGAATCAGAGAATAATTGCGATTTAAAATGTCATAAAAATAACGTAATATATCCTTTTTTTGGACAGAAGCAGTTTATGAGTGCGAAGGTTATTGTTGGTATGTCGGGAGGCGTTGACTCCTCAGTGGCGGCCTTGTTGCTGAAGGAACAGGGTTATCAGGTGGAAGGCCTGTTCATGAAAAACTGGGAACAGGATGATTCGGACGAGTATTGCGCCGCCGCGGTCGATCTGGCTGATGCCCAGGCGGTTGCCAATCAACTGGATATTCCCTTACACAGCGTCAATTTTTCGCAGGCGTATTGGGATAAAGTGTTTTCTCATTTTTTGCATGAATATGAGATGGGACGCACGCCGAACCCGGACGTGCTGTGTAACAAAGAAATCAAATTTAATGCTTTTTTACAACACGCATTGACGTTGGGCGCTGATTTTATCGCCACGGGTCATTATGCCCGTGTGCGTTCCGGCGGTTTGTACAAAGCGAAAGATCGCGAAAAAGATCAAACCTATTTTTTACACGCAGTCGCACCTTCCGCCCTGGAACGCAGCCTGTTTCCCGTGGGCGATTATTTGAAAGGTGAGATCCGGATCATGGCAGAAGACGCCGGTTTGGTTACGCATAACAAGAAGGACTCCACCGGGATTTGTTTTATTGGTGAGCGTCGTTTTAAGACTTTCCTCAATGAATTTCTGCTCGCCAAACCGGGTGATATTAAAAGTGCACAGGGTGAACTGCTGGGCACGCATGATGGTTTGATGTTTTATACCCTGGGGCAGCGTCAGGGTCTTGGGATAGGCGGTCGACAAAATTCCAATGAAGATCCATGGTATGTCGTGGATAAAGACACCAAAAGCAACACGCTGGTTGTGGCTCAGGGCCAGAATCATCCCATGCTGTATTCCCAGGGCTTGTTATGTGGGCCGATTCATTGGTTAATACCTTTTAATGCGGATCAACTACCCATGACCTGTTACGCCAAAACACGCTATCGGCAGCCTGAACAGGCCTGTGTAATTTCGCCGGAACAAAACGGGCAACATTGTGTGATGTTTGCTGACTTGCAACGCGCGGTAACGCCCGGACAATATGTTGTTTTCTACGACAAAAACCAATGTTTGGGCGGCGCAACTATCGAACAAATTATTCGATAATACTGTATAATTTATATTATCGAGATTTTATCTGGAGCAATCATGAGCAGTATCAATGCAGCAGAAACAAGCACCGACAGTGGCATTCTTTTTTCCGTCAACGCCGCTGACAAAGTGGCCTCGCTTATTGAGGATGAAGGCAATCCCAATCTGAGTTTGCGGGTGGTGATCAACGGCGGAGGCTGCTCCGGCTTTCAGTACGGGTTTACCTTTGATGAAGTGATCAATGAAGATGATACGGTGATTGTTCAGCGTTGTTCGGATGGTCGATCGTCAGTGAAATTGCTGGTTGATTCGATTAGTTATCAGTATTTAAATAATGCGGAAATTGATTACGTCAAGAATATTCAGGGGGAACAATTTGTGATTCGTAACCCCAATGCGAAAACAACTTGCGGTTGTGGATCATCGTTTAGTATGGATGATGAATATAGTATGGATGATGAATAGGTTGGGCCAAAGCCCAACCGCTTAATAATCCTCACTGCCATTATCAGGCACGACCCGTGTGTTATTGCCGTAAATCACCAGAATATGCTGCTTGTTTTTCATTTTGATGTTTTCGGCCTGAACAACGGAGATAATACTGCCGCTGTTTAATTTGATAACATACTCAAAACCATGTGAACGGGCAACGCCGCTGTCTGCGTCCGACGGCACCGTTGATTCCGGGTTTTTGCTATGCAATCGCACCGGTCGCATCGACACAATAACGCCTGGAACTACTTTTTTTATCTTACCCACTTCCGCCGAATCGTAGTCTCCGGGCGACAGATCTTTATTACAGCCGCTGGCTGCAATCGACAGCGCTACAACCAGACTCAAACCCAATTTTTTCATCATCATCATTCACTCCTGCCATGCTTTGAAAACAGTTGATAATAATACGCGCTCATTTATTTAACGCAAGTGAATAATATGTTCTATAATTAGACCAAATACTTGCAAGGACGCTATCATGAAAAAAATACTGTTTATCCTGGTTTTGCTGATGGGAACCGTTACGCTTACTGCTTGTTGCGGTTCTAACACCGGATGCGACACCACCCCTTCTTACGGTATGTCAGGCTGTTGTGGCGATAACACCTGGGGTACAGGCTGGTAATTGTTATCCTGAGCTTGAACTGACCAATGATTCACGTGTACACTGAAAGTCAATCTTTTAATTTGGCTTAACAGGGGCATGACTTTGACCAGGATTATTGTTGTCACTTCAGGCAAGGGCGGCGTGGGTAAAACCACTACGTCTGCGGCTATTTCATCGGGACTCGCCATGCTGGGTCACAAGACGGTTGTCATCGATTTTGACATCGGTTTGCGTAACCTCGATATCATCATGGGTTGTGAGCGTCGTGTTGTGTATGACTTTGTCAATGTCATCAACGGCGAAGCGAGTTTAAATCAGGCGCTCATCAAAGACAAACGCATTCCGTCTCTTTATATATTGCCTGCGTCGCAAACACGCGACAAAGACGCTTTGACGCTGGAAGGCGTGGAAAAAGTGCTGAATGATCTCGCTCAGGATTTTGAGTTTATCGTTTGCGACTCCCCCGCCGGCATTGAAACCGGTGCATTAATGGCCATGTACTTTGCCGATCATGCGATTGTTGTCACCAATCCTGAAGTATCTTCTGTTCGCGATTCCGACAGGATTCTCGGTATTTTGGCCAGTAAAACCAAACGTGCTGTTGAAAATCTGGCGCCGGTTCAAGAACATCTGCTGTTAACCCGTTATGATCCCGAGCGTGTTGAAAAAGGCGAAATGCTGTCGGTTGAAGATGTGAAAGAAATTCTCGCTATCCCGTTGATCGGTGTAATTCCGGAATCGAGAGCTGTACTCAAAGCATCGAACACAGGTACGCCTGTGATTCTTGATGAAGCCAGTGACGCCGGAAGCGCTTATCATGACGCCATCGCCCGCTTTCTGGGTGAAACTCGCCCCATGCGTTTCATTTCTGCTGAACGCAAGGGCATTTTGCGTCGTTTATTCGGCAAAAACAAAGAGGGGGTTCCAGCATGAGCATATTCAGCTACTTGAAAAGGCGTAATAGCACCGCTTCTGTTGCCAAAGAGCGCTTGCAGATTATTATTTCGCATGAGCGTACGCAAAGAAATACGCCAGATTATTTGCCGAAACTGCAGGAAGAAATTCTGGCGGTTATTGCCAAATATATTCCTATATCACGCGATAAAGTCAGTGTGAATCTGGAAAGAACAGGTGATTGTGCGGTGTTGGAATTGAACGTGACCATGCCGGACAAAGCGCTGGAGACGGTTGAGGTTTAGATCGGAGCATCCGAGCCGCGACCGTCAGGAAGCGTTCACAGGATCAGCCAATAGCAAAGTGGCGAGTAAATAGTTGATCCCGTGAACGCTTCCTGACGGTCGCGGCTCGGATGCTTCGTGCCACACCAAATACTCAACGCAACCTTGTACCCTCCCCCCTCCTCTGTTATCATCCACTGTTTTTTCAATAGAAGACCTAATCGACATGCCAGAACAATCTGAACAACTTAAACAACTCCTTCTGTTTCTTGAAGACAGCCAGGCTATTGACGTCGTCGTCATCGATGTGCGCAAACAAACTACCGTAACTGACTATATGATCGTTGCCAGCGGCCGTTCATCACGTCATGTCAAAGCGATAGCCTCAACCCTGATGGAACGCATGAAAGCAGGCGGCACTGCTGCTCTGGGTGAAAACGGTTCGGAAACCGGTGACTGGGTGCTCGTCGATTTTGGCGATTTTGTTGTGCACGTTATGCAACCAGATGCACGCGCTCATTATAGTATTGAAGAGCTTTGGCACGAACGCGCCAACTTACGCTAATCACCATGCTCAAGCTCACCCTCATCGCTTGCGGTAACAAAATGCCCTCCTGGGTCAATGAAGCTGCAAGTGATTATTGCAAACGACTGAAAGAATACGTCAACTTCTCGCTGGTCGAAATTCCTCTGTTGAAACGCAGCAAATCCAGCGATTTGACGCGCATCATGGAAAAAGAATCCGCATTGATGAATGCCGCCATTCCTGCCGGCGCGTATGTGATTGCGCTTGAAATTGAAGGAGACAGCTTCAGCAGCGAAAAACTGGCCTCAAAGTTGGAGGCATTGCAACAAACCAGCAGCCATCTGTGTCTGCTCATCGGTGGGCCGGAAGGACTGAGTCAACACAGTCTGGCTCGATGTCAGGCTCGCTGGTCACTGTCTGCACTGACTTTGCCCCATCCGATGGTGCGCATCATGCTGTTGGAAGCACTTTATCGCGCCTGGTCGATTATTAATAATCACCCTTACCATAAATGAGGTTTTTAAGCTAAAATGCGCTTTGCCCTCTCACTTCAGAGCCGTTTTTTTTCATGCGCATAAACTCATGTGTCAGAAACAACCGAGCAGAACATGAACTGCATCGCTCACGCTTGAACAGCCTGATCGCTATCATCATCTGTTTATCGGCTTTGTTGATCGCCCGCCTGGCCTGGTTGCAAATGGCCGAATTCAAGCGCTACGAAACCCTGTCGCTAAAAAATCAGATGAGCATCATCCCTATTGGTCCACCGCGCGGTATCATTATGGATAGACAAGGTGTGATTTTGGCTGAAAACGTGCCTGTCTATGTGCTGGAAGTGATTCCCGAGCATGTTAAAAACATGACCGATACCCTTAAACGTCTGCAAATTTTGTTGCCATCCATTAGCGATGACGACATTGACAGCTTTAATCATGCCAGACGTCAAAATCGCACTTTTGTGCCTATTCCGCTCAAATTAAAATTGACCCAGGAAGACGTGGCCACCTTTGCTTCCCATCAATATCAGTTTACTGGCGTAAGCATCAAAGCGCGACTGATGCGCTATTATCCGCTTGGCAACGTCACGGCTCATCTGCTCGGTTATGTTGGCCGAATTAATGTTCAGGAATTACGCCAGGTGGATACCACCAATTATCGCGCCACCAATTTTATCGGCAAAGCCGGGGTGGAAAAATATTATGAAGATCTGCTGCATGGTCAAGTAGGCTATCAACAAGTTGAAACCGATGTCAGCGGCCGAACCTTGCGGGTGATAAACAAACAAAATCCGGTATCCGGTGAACGTCTGTATCTCAGCATAGACATGCGTTTGCAGCAGGTTGCCTTTGATGCCATGGAAGGCAAACGCGGTGCGGTGGTTGCCATTAATACCAAAAATGGCGACATTTTGGCCATGGTTAGTTCGCCCGCTTACGATCCGAACCCCTTCGTTAACGGAATCAATGCCAAAGATTATCAGGCTCTGGCTACAGCAAAAGACCGGCCTTTGTACAATCGTGCCGTACGGGGATTATACCCGCCTGCCTCCACGATCAAACCATTTATGGCTTTGATTGGATTGGAAAAAAATGCGACGGATACCAGCTTTACGATTTACGATCCGGGTTGGTTCAAGCTGCCAGGCGTGAGTCATGCCTATCGCGACTGGAAAAAAACCGGGCATGGCATGATCAACTTAACCCGGGCCATTACGGTTTCTTGCGATACCTATTTCTATCAACTGGGTCAAAAAATCGGCATTGCGACCATAGACGAGATGCTGCGTAAATTCGGTTTCGGGCAATTAACCCTGGTCGATTTGCAGGAAGAAGCACCAGGCAATGTGCCCAACGCGCTATGGAAACGAAGCACCAAAGGCGTGTCATGGTATCCCGGCGACACGGTCATCACCTCTATTGGCCAGGGATTTATGCTGGCCTCGCCTTTACAACTGGCTAATGCTACCGCGGCTTTGAGCCAAAAAGGCAAACGTTTCCGGCCGCATTTGATTTTGAAATCTGTGCAGAGTGATCGGGATGAAACACATCAATATCGACCCATTGAAGAACAGGCCATCGAGCTGAAAAATGAAAAGCACTGGACCATCGTTGCAGAAGCCATGCATTCGGTAATCACCAGCAACGAAGGTACGGGTTACCGTTTTGGCCGTACCGCGCCCTATTCTGTCGCCGCCAAAACCGGAACGGCGCAGGTATTCAGTGGGCATCAGTATGACAAAAAACGCTTCGAAGATATCCCCGAATTTTTACGTGATCATTCCCTGTTTATTGCCTTTTCGCCAGTGGAAGATTCCGAGATTGCCATAGCCGTGATGGTTGAAAACGATTTTGTCGCCTCCAATGTGGCGCGCAAGGTTCTTGATGCCTGGTACGAACTGAAAAAACAGGAAGAAAGCAAATCATGATGCCCCAACACAGCCGCCCCATGTACCGTTTAACCGCCAAATCCATTCATCTGGACTGGCCATTGCTGGGCCTGCTGCTGGCCTTGATAGCCTTCGGCATGTTGATTTTATACAGCGCCTCCAACGAAAACATCAGCATGATTATCCGCCAATCGGGCCGACTGGTGTTTGCATTGGCCATCATGGTGATTTTTGCCATCATTCCGCCGCATAAATACAAGGTGTGGACGCCCTGGATTTATGGCGTTGGCCTGGTGTTATTGCTGGCGGTGATGGTGATGGGGAAAATTGGTAAAGGTGCGCAACGATGGCTGGACTTGGGTGTGTTTCGTTTTCAGCCTTCTGAAATCATGAAACTGGCCGTGCCGCTGATGACCGCATGGTATCTGGATCGCAAACCGGTGCCCATTGATCTCAAAACCTTGTCCATTGCTGTCACCCTGATTTTTGTTCCAGCCGTTTTCATTGCCAAACAACCGGATTTGGGCACGGCCATCATGGTGATTTTTGCCGGATTGAGCGCGGTATTTCTGGCAGGTATTCGGCTTCGTTTGATTGTGATTGTCCTGATTCTGGCCGGTTTCGCCGCGCCCTTTCTCTGGCATGGCATGCATGATTATCAAAAACAACGCATCATGACCCTGCTCAATCCGGAACAGGATCCGCTGGGCTCGGGCTATCATATTATTCAATCCAAAATAGCCATCGGCTCGGGCGGCACTTTCGGTAAGGGCTGGCTCGAAGGCACCCAGTCGCATTTGAACTTCCTGCCGGAACACGCCACGGACTTCATTTTTGCCGTCAGCGGCGAAGAATTCGGCTTTGTCGGCAGCAGCATCTTAATCGCCCTTTTCATCCTGATTTCGCTACGCAGCCTGTACATCGCCAAACAAGCACAGACCAGCTTTACGCGCCTGCTGGCAGCCAGCCTCGCCATGACCTTCTTCCTGTCGGTATTCGTCAACATCGGCATGGTCATGGGCATCCTGCCCGTCGTCGGCATCCCGCTACCGCTGGTCAGTTACGGCGGCACCGCCATGGTCACCTTCCTCGCCAGCTTCGGCATTTTAATGTCCATCAGCTCACACCGGATTTTGTTTAATACGGTGTCGTAGGGTTGCAGAAAATCTGGCGCGCAATACAGGGTAATATTCACCTAAACAAAAAAACAGTAACCCAATCGTAGCTAACGTTCCGCCGACCCAATTTGGAGAGCGGTATCCATAACCATGTTCAATCGCTACGTTACTCAGAATAATCCCTAACGCGGTGCCTACGCCGAACGCTGAAATATTGGAGGCAGCCGGTAAATTTTTTCCTTCAGATGCCTTGCTTAACGTATATCGCATCAGCGGAGTCACCAGCGAAAACCCTGTAAAACCATTTGCAAAAAGGCTAATCGCTGCGGGAATTTTGTAGTCAACGGTAAAAGTAAACAGAAACAACACGACTGCAAGCGTAGTAAGCAATGAGTACACAGAACGGTGCAAGTTTAGATCAGCAATTTTGCCACCAAAGAAATTTCCAGCTACTGCCCCTACTCCATATACAATGGTCAGCCATGACAGATCACCTTTGTCGTATCCTGCCAAATCAATCATCATTTGAGAGAAATAAGTATGTGATGAAAGCATACCCGCATAACCAAATGTCGATGTTAAAAATGCTAACCACAATGCAGGTTTATTAAACGCAGCCAATTCCTGTCTAATATTCGTTTTAAACCTGGTTTTTGTTTTGGGAACCAAACCCATGATCCCTGATGCTGACATGAATGCCAAAGCAATAACAGGCAAAAAGGTAGCACGCCATTGTGTATGATTACCAAAAAAGGTGTCCAATGGCACACCAATAATATTAGCCAATGCCAAACCTGCAAAAAATAAAGAGATAGCATAACCACGCCGTGACTCATGAACCATTTCTGCTGCTGCTACCGCCCCAATTGCCATATAGGCAGAGTGGGAAATGGACGACAATACACGCCCGGTCAACAACATTGAAAAATTGGGTGCCAATGCGCATATTGTCGCTGCAAGGACGAGAAGCGACTGCAAGAAAACCAGCAAGTATTTACGATCCAATCCCGTAGAGAGTATCGCAATAATCGGGGAGCTGATTGCAGCTCCTATCATAAAAGAAGACATTATCCACATCGTGGATGGAATTGAAATAGAGTAAGAGTCAGCAACTTCCGATAAGAAACTCAAAGGAACAAATTCATTTGTTCCCAATGCAAACGTACCACAGGCCAATAAAAAAATAGCAAGGTAAGTTTTACCTGAGATATGCAATGGATTGTCGGCAGGAACCGGTGAAATCTTTATCGCACTGGCATCCAATAGGTTTTTTTCTAATACGAGGCTGTTCCCGGTTTTCACAATACTTTCCTGGTTATGGTTGGACATAGCTCAATGGCTTATAAGCAATTGAGCAGTTTTGGAGTCTAAATGACTGACAACATAAAATCAATGATGATTACATTCTTATCAGATTTCAGATTATACCTTTTGGGATTGGTACATAACTTGAAATACCCCGACATTTTTTTCTCCCGGTATTGACAAGTCCGCGATTAAAAGACAAAATTGCGCGTCTTCATGGCTATGTAGCTCAGTTGGTTAGAGCGCGGCACTCATAATGCTGAGGTCGGTGGTTCGAGTCCACCTATAGCCACCAAATTACTCACAATCCCACCTCCTTGTTCTCCTGTTAAACACTTCTTAACTGAATGATTAAAAACGCTATTGTATCGTCGTAAATTTCGATATGATGTTGGCATTGGCTTTTTCATGGTAGCTGAATGCGAAAACTGGTTTTATATATTTCAGGTTTTATTTGCCTTGGCTGTGCTTATGCTTTAGACAGTAGCATTAAACCGATTAACCTCGAAGGTAAGACTGCGTACATGCTGGACGCCGGTGCGTTTCCGCACGAGAGTAATGCGCTGCAGCTCAAGCTGAAATTATCTTCGCAATACAAACAACCCATTACCCTCAGTTATCTGCCTGACCGTAAACTCTATGTTGTCACCATTGGGCCGATTGCGGATATTCAACAGGCGCAGACGATTGAGCGTCAGTTAAGCTCGGGCAGCAGTCCGACAGCCATGCCCGCGGCGGTCAAAGCTGATGCGGTCAGCGATGAAGCTATTCCTGACGCCAGCAAAAAATTGTGGAACCTGCGTAATGCAGATATTCGTGCGGTGATTGGCGAAGTATCGCGGGTGACCGGCAAGAATTTTATCATTGACCCGCGTGTGCAGGGGAAAATATCCATTGTCTCCAGCACCCCGCTGTCTGGCAAAGAACTGTATCAGGTCTTTTTGTCTGTTTTACAGGTATCTGGTTTCGCCGCCGTTCCCAGCGGTGCTGTGGTCAAAATCATTCCGAATATTGATGCCAAAACCGTTACTGCCGATATGCTCGGCGATATGGGTTCTCCGCCCAAAGGCGATGAGATGCTGGTTGAAGTGATTCCAGTGCATTATGTGCCCGCCGAACAACTGATTCCGGTTTTACGCCCACTGATGCCGCAATGGAGCAGCGTGTCGGCTTATGCGCCGTCCAATATGCTGATTTTGTCCGGGCGAGCCAGCAATATCAAAACCCTGGCGGATATCATTCGTCAGGTCGACAGCTCGTCTGCCAGCGGTATAGACATCGTACCCCTCAAACATGCACTGGCCATGGATGTGACGGCAACGATGAAAGATTTGATTAAAACGCAACCCGGTATGAGCGGACATAGCCAACTGATGCTGGCCGGCGATGATCGCAGCAATGCCATTTTGGTAAGCGGCAGCCGCACCGATCGTATTCGCATGCGTTTGTTGATTGAGCAGCTCGACCGGCAAAATTCGGATGGCCTGAACAGCAACACGCAGGTGGTGTATCTGAATTATCTGCGCGCCCAGGATTTGGTTCCCATTTTGGCCGGTATCGCCCAGGCCAATTTTAGCGGCAATGTGGGAACGACCATCGGCACCATTACTCGCCCCGAGCTGGACAGCACCAATCCCTCTTCCAATCTGGCGAATAACAGTTCCGGTATCGTATCGGCGGGCGCTGCCAGTCAGGCATCGACATCGTCGCCAACAAGCAATCCGGCTGCCACTCAAAACACGACGGGCGCGACAACCCAGAATGAAGGCAGCACGAAACCGACCGTGCAAATTATTGCCGAGCCCAACACCAATTCCATCATCATCAACGCACCGCCGAGTTTGATTCGTACGCTGAGGTCAGTGATTAGCCAACTGGATATCAAACCCGCTCAGTTGCTTATTGAAGCCGTGGTCGCGGAAATTGATGAAAGTGATGTGAATTCGCTGGGTATCGAGTGGGGCAGCAATCAGCAAACCGGTAAACCAGGCAGCTTCCGTCCCGGCTTTGCCATTCTTAATTCTGCCACCAATATCAAGGATTTCCAGGCGCAGATTTATGCACTGGCGAAAATTAAAAAGGCCAATATCCTGTCCACGCCATCCGTGGTTGTTCTGGACAACCGGCAAGCAAAAATCCTGGTGGGTAAACAGGTGTCCGTTGCGTCAACCACATACCCCAATAATGCCGGTGGAACGACGGCAGGCAGCCCTTACGTTACCTTTGATCGGGTTAACGTTGCCTTGCATCTATATGTTCGCCCGCAAATTACCCGGGGTCGCGGCATTCAATTACAAATCGATCAGGGCAATGACACTCTGGAGCCGATTACCGATCTCAGTACAACCAACCCGACCTTCAAGATCAGCAGTATCGTGACCTCAGTGCACGTTGAAAGCGGCGACATCATAGTGTTGGGCGGCCTGGCACAGGACACCGTGGGACAGGACGATAATCGACTGCCCATACTCGGGGGCATTCCTGGTCTGGGTCGCCTGTTCCAGCATAATATTCGTAATCGGGAAAAACGCGTTCTGATGGTCTTTATCAAACCGGTTATTTTGAAGAGCGAGAAAGAGTCGTATCAGGTCACCACAGCCAAATACAATGACACCCGTCAATACCAACTGGATTGGCTGCGCACTCAGGATTATCATGCCGATAACGAAGTGGTTGTCATGCCGCCGCTGGTCAGTGCCGAATTACCCAAGCCATTTGGACCCAAACTGGTTCCACCGCTTCCACCCGCGCCACCTTTTGCACCACCCATGCCTGAGGTCACGCCGGTTCCGCCCCCAGTCTTTTTCAAGGACAAATGACCATGGGCAACTCGCTTGAGAAGCCCAAACGTCTGCCTTATGGTTTTGCCAAAAGCTATGGGCTGATTGCGGTGCCGGATGAAAACGGTTGTATGATTGTTTATCATCTGGCCAATCCCTCTCTGCAGCATCTGGCTGAAATCAAACGCTTTTTGCAATGTCCGATACAATTGCAAAGCGTGTCCGACAGCGAATTTCAACGTCATCTGGCTTTGTGTTATCAATCGCAATCGTCCGCTCTGGATGCGGCGGAAGGCATGGAAGAAGACATGAATTTGTCGATGCTTGCGAATCAACTCTCGGCCAGTGAGGATTTGCTCGATAATCAGGACGATGCGCCCATCATTCGTCTGATCAACGCTATGTTTACCCAGGCCATCAAACAAAAAGCATCGGATATCCATATAGAAACCTATGAAGACCGGGTGTTGGTCCGCAGCCGGATTGACGGGGTCTTGCATGAGATGCTGGAGGTTCAGCGCGGCATTGCGCCCTTGGTGATTTCCCGGGTCAAGGTCATGGCTAAACTCGATATTGCTGAAAAACGCATCCCTCAGGATGGCCGCATCACCATTCGTATTGGCGGTCACAATATCGACGTTCGGGTGTCTACCCTGCCCTCTAACCATGGCGAACGGATAGTATTACGGATTTTGGACAAGGAATCAGCGCAGCTTGATTTGAGTCTGCTTGGTATGCCAGATACGACCTTGAAAGCCATGCGCGCGATGATTGCGCAGCCGCACGGAATTTTGCTGGTTACCGGGCCAACGGGTTCGGGTAAAACCACGTCCTTGTATGCCATGTTGACTGAGTTGAATGAGGTGAGCCGCAATATTCTGACCATTGAGGATCCGATTGAGTATGATTTGCCGGGCATTGGCCAAACCCAGGTGAACAACAAGGTGGAAATGACTTTTGCCAAGGGTTTGCGGGCGATTTTGCGTCAGGATCCGGATGTGGTGATGATCGGGGAAATTCGTGATTTGGAAACGGCGGATATTGCGATTCAGGCGAGTTTGACCGGGCATTTGGTATTGTCGACCTTGCACACCAACAGTGCGCTGGGTGCCTTGACGCGTTTGCGCGATATGGGTGTGGAATCGTTTTTGTTATCGTCCAGTCTGGTGGGCTTGATTGCCCAGCGTTTGGTGCGGCGATTGTGTCAGCATTGCAAGGTGGCTCATCAGTTAAGACCGGATGAGAAAGAGCTGATGGGGCTGAAGCCGGATGCGGATCTCAGTCAAGTGTTTCAGCCTGGTGGTTGTGAACTCTGTAATCAATTGGGCTATCGCGGTCGAACGGGGATTTATGAGATCATCAATATTGATGAAGAATTGCGGAGCATGATTCATCGCAATGAGAATTTACAGGGTATTGATCAATATGTGCGTCAATATAGCCCGAGTATTCGTCAGGATGGTTTCAAGCGGGTATTAGCGGGTGATACGTCACTGGCGGAGATTTTGCGGGTTACGAGTCAGCATTAGATTGTGCCGGGGCCGGGAGACCCTTCGCTGCGCTCTGGGCGACACACCTGTGCATCAGTGTACAACGACGAACCCCCGCTATGTCGCTCAGAGCGCAGCGAAGAGTCTCCCATTCACCATCTGAATCTCCTCCCCGCTGGCATTTTATGATAACATCGCCGCACCATAATGCGCGGAACAAACTCATGTCGCCAGAAATAAAATCATATTTGCTTGATCTAATCCACAGCTATTGCCTTGATGACGCCATGGAAGATACGGTGATCAGCGATTACCCCAGCCTGCTTGCATTGAGCTTCAAGCAAGAACTGCGGGAAGTAAAATATACTTTATTGTCTGCTCTGGAAGATTATGAAGCGGAATTTTCCGATTTGTTCGAAGATCTGTGCGCCCGGCTTGCCCAGCGTAACAAGAACAGTTGTTTAAGCATGACCAGTTTTCCGCATGGACAATGTAATCAATTACTTAAAAAAGTAGCCCAAACGCTGTATCCAGCGGCGAGTCCGACCGAGTTGTTGAATATTTTATTGCCGCAAGCCAGGCAGCAAATCACCTTGAAATACATCAATCATTCACCACTGACCCGTGATGGCAGCAACACCGACATCATCCTGGAATCACAAGCGCTTGAAGATCCGTCATTAGACATCGCGCACCTGGTGGTATCCGATGTTTATATTCTTGATCTCAATGACATCATCCGCCTGCCTTTTCCGCTGCATATACAGTTTTATCAACAACTCACAGCAGGCTGGCCCAGACTGGCCAGGCAATTGTATCAACGCAACGATGCCTTTAAAGCCCTTGAGCAGCACGTACGGACCGTTAGTTACAATGGAAGGACGCCTCAGCAGGCCATTTCCCAGTTTAAGAACGACTTGTATTTGTGCGGTGAGAACCTGACGGGTGATATCTGGGCAAGCGATGCGGTATTGGTCGTGATTAAAGACTTCCTTGATTACTTGTCCACTTTACCCAGATCTTTTGAACAGCTTGTTTTATCCTTGAAAGATGCAGAGGATTACAGCCTGGGTATGATTCTCAATGATTTGGATCGTGGAGAATGTGTCGTGACCGCAGCCAACAAGCTCTACGGTATCAGCAGGTTTCCAGCTAATCAGTCTATCTTGCACCATCGTCCGCGGTTGTCAGATGAGGAGATCGACAGCATTAAGGCGCGTTACCGGCGCGGCTATTCTTTGCCGACAGCGGTAAATGGTCTAAATGATCTGCCGTTACCGACAAGCTGTTTTGAACATGGGCTGCAACAACTGGACCTTGATAAGCCCGAGGATCTGTTGCTGTGGCTGATTGTGCTGCCCACCTCTGTCTACCCTCATTTGATCAAACAAATCAAACTTTCACTTGCAGATCTTCTAGAGCTTGTGCCAATGCTGGAAGCCGATTTTTTAAATGGAACACAATTGATTGCACTGAATCAGGCGTTGATGATGCATGCTGAACGCTTTGAAGGTCTCCCCGGCATGTTGGCTTTTGCCCAATCCTGGAACCGTGACCTGACGGACAGGATACTGGCGGCACAGCCATTAATCCACGAACTATTGCTTTCCCCACTGGGCGATACACTGCTTATTCACTACGTTTGCGCATCACCGGGACTATTCAGATATTGCCTGCAAAGATTCCCTTATCTGAACTGGCCTGCATTGTTGCAGAGCAGAGACAGCATGAACAACACCCCTTTTCATCACGCGGCAACCTGCATGGAATCATTGGATCTGATGTTGTCTTGCTTCCCGCAAACAGAATGGGAGCGACAGTTGAGTACAGATAATAACAAAGCACGGCAGCCTGTATGCACGGGCAAGGGAGAGCCGCGCGCGATTATCCGAATCCTGTCAATATATGCTCCGGAGAGGCGGCTGGAGCCGTTGATACGAGTCAGGAGTATTGGCAATAATCAGTACGACAATCTGCTATACAAATTAATGAGGTATTTGGATGCGGAGTTGATGGAAGATGTTCTGGATTTATTGTCTCCAGCTGACAGTGACGAAGCGCTGCAAGAGAAACTACCGCATAAAAATATATTTTCCTCGATTTCTAATTCATCCATGTTAAGGCTAATCTGGTCACGGTATCCACAAGACAAGCGGTTGGATGCTCTGAGCAAAAAGGGCCGCTGTTTTGAAATGGCAATACAATGGCCCGCTTACCTTGCAACCATGCTGGAGTTGGTGAGCAGTCCGGCGGATAGACTGAAGCTGATTCAAGATGCATCGATCCGTAAAGCGGCTCAATATCCTGAGTCCTTACGCCTGATTATAGATAACTTTCCGTCGGATGTGGTATCGAGGAAGATACATGAAGCGGACAGTTTGTCACAAGGTGCCCGGAACAAACCGGAAGTCAACCGGATGATTCTTCCGTATTTATACCCCAGTGGACGTTTTTTCAGTCATGATCCCACGGAGCGGGAGCCTGATGCGCCACCGAGCCATTCATCATACTGCCAGGTTCAGTGAGCCCTTGCACACGGTGTCAACGGCACGTCATTGCGGACGAAGCCCGTCTTTGCGAGCGAAGCGAAGCAATCCAGAGTTCAGTGCTCCGAACGTGGATTGCTTCGTGCCTCGCAATGACGGAGCGTCTTCGAATCTGGAATCGTCTTGCAACTCAATAACTTGCCGTGTGGTTTTGGGGATGTTCGCCTTCTTTCAAGTCATATTCAGCACCAAATACCAATTTTGATGGCGATTCCATGAAGCTTGATGAAGCCGGATTGTGGAACGGCGCGTGGAAGGCGCTAACTAACTGGACATCCAGGTTGTTCGCTTTTTGAAGCTTGCGAACCGCTTCACCCTCGTGAAACTCGAGGCTGGACGCAATAAGTCTGTTATTTCGCACTTCAAGATCAATTTGTGCAGTCATCAGACTCTGAATGTCTGTATTTTCATGCGGAGACAACTCTGCTGCATTCTTGTCGATTGCGTCTGGTTCAGCTTCAATTCCTGCCTTCCGCTCTTTGGCCTGGTTCTGCTGAACATGCTGCACCCATTCTGCAATCATTATACCCACCAGTGCCATGCCTAGCAGTATCACGGGGATATAGAGGACAGGTACAAACACAGACGCCATAGCAACAAAGGTCATAACGATCACAGCAGCAATGAGGGCTATAGAAGCTGCAGCTAAAACAGAAATAAAAGCGATATCCAGTTTTTTTCGGGTGGACTGGATTCCAAGAATCTCTTTATCTATTTGCTCTATTCTTTGACTATAATTTTTATTCCCGCCGCTTGTTGCAGATGTCGACCGATTTTTTTCAAGCTGAAGTTTAAGCCGCAGCCCTGCAAGTTCTACGTTACTGGCGGCTAAATTTACCCTGTCCTTTTCTTCTTGCGCTTTGGCAGCTTGATGCTCAAGCATCGATCTCTGTACTTGCACCAACGTATCTTGTTGGGCAATATTCAGTCCGGTTAAGTTCATGGGCGACAATTCATGCAAAAACACGCTATAACAGCCCTCTATAGCTGCGCGTTGCAATTCGGCGTGCCGATCGTCCAATTCGGCTTTTATTCCTGACAATCTGCGATAATATGTCGTTCTGTTATCCCGCGAAAGCTGGTTTCCAGCTTGATCGTCACGATCTCGGGCTTCGATCCGGTTTCCCCTCTCCTTTGCCCGTTCCTCTCTGCCGGTTTTCCGGGATTGCAATACGAGCTTATGCTCGTCAATTTCATTGTTACGTTGTTGCAAGCTTGTTATTTGATTCTCGGTGTTTACATCTGTTGACTCGAGCTCAAGGGCTGATATTTGCTCGATATTGTTTGAAAATTCTGCATCCAGCTGTTTGCTGGTTTCTTCATCATCGATAGCCTCCTGCGTATCTTGTTGAGCTTCTTCTATGTCGATTTTTAATTGATTATTGTTGCAGGATCGAAACAAGTCCTGGCTACTCTCGTCTTTTGTCGCATCAAGATAGTCGGATAAAGCCTTGTTTACTTCTGTTAATACCTCTGGAATCGGCGCCATGTCCACCGCCCATTGTTTTAGTGTTTGGTAGTCGGTTCTTTTAATCACGTGACGAGTTGTGTTGACAAGCAAGTCATTAATATCAATCCTGGATAAACTCATGGTAGGCCTCAATGCGGGTACAATTGGACGACAGCTTACCAAAGACTGGGGATTTGTAAACAAAATTTTGGTCGGTTCTGGAACAAGTCAAAGCAAGTGCCTAACTGGTTTGCCATACAAGGTTTTTGACAAGGTATGCACAGGCTTATCCACAGAAAATGTGGATAAAAACAGGGAGCGTTTAAAATGAGCAGATCGACACTAAGCCAGTAATGGCAAGGGCTGCTGAGATTAATTTGACGGGGATGCGCAAATAATAACGGCTTGAACAAAAAAAATATCCACAAGGGGACGGGATGAGATACAGTGCTCGCGGGTTGGCGATGATAGCAAATAAATAATTAAAAAACAGTCTTGACGTGGGATTATTTTTTGGGGTGAAGCGGATGAACCGTCATTGCGCGCGCCAGCAAAGCAATCCAGAGTTCAGCGCTCCGAACACTGGATTGCTTCGTGCCTCGCAATGACGGGCCATCTCGCCGAGCGTTTCAAGGGCGAAGCCCGTCTTTGCGAGCGAAGCGAAGCAATCCAGAGTTCAGGGCTCCGAACACTGGATTGCTTCGTGCCTCGCAATGACGGATCATCTTGCCGAGCGTCACAAGGGCGAAGCCCGTCTTTGCGAGCGAAGCGAAGCAATCCAGCGTTCAGGGCTCCGAACGATGGATTGCTTCGCTCTCAATGACGGAGACGTCTTTCCTGGCGCGGCGTTTATCCTGCCAGGTTTGCAGGGTTACGTAAAAGGCCGGGACGAAGACCACTGCCAGGCAGGTTGAGGCCAACATGCCGCTGCAAACGGCGATACCAATCGATCGACGCGAATTCGCCCCTGCACCTGTTGCGAACACCAGCGGCAATACCCCCAAAATAAATGCAAACGACGTCATGATAATCGGACGAAAACGTGTTTTGGCGCCCAATACCGCGGCTTCCAACACGGATTTATGATGAATCTCTCGCTCCTCCCGAGCCACTTCCACAATCAAAATGGCATTTTTGGCTGCCAGGGCTATCAACAACAAAATTCCGATTTGGGTATACATATTGTTGGCCAGACCCAGCAAGGTCAAGGCCAACACTGTACCAAGCAGCGCCATTGGCACGCTGGCCAATACCGCCAGCGGCGTTACCCAGTTCTCATATTGGCCGGCTAAAATCAAATACACCAACACCAGCGACAAGAGGAAAATATAATAACTCATGTTCCCGGCGATTTTTTCCTGATAAGCCGTGCTCGTCCACTCAAAGGACATACCCGCCGGCAACACCTGTTTCGCCAGGGTTTCCATGGCTTCAATCGCCTGCCCGGAACTGTAACCAGGGGCTGCCATACCATAGATATTGCTAGATGGGTACAAGTTATACAGGGATACAATCGCCGGCCCCACCGCCGGATAAATATCCGTCAGCGTACCCAGCGGCACCATTTCGCCCGAACTGTTTTTCACGTAAAAATTGCGTACGTCTTCCACCGTCATCCGCGATGAGGCATCCGCCTGAACATACACTTGAAACACCTGGCCGAATTTGGAAAACAAATTCACATAAGACGAACCGAGATAAGTCTGCAACGTCTCCGATGCATCCCCCACTGTCACGCCCAATGATTCGGCTTTGACCCGGTTAATCGGCGCCGACACCTGCGGCACCGAGGCGCGGAAAGACGTCATCATGCGCTGTAACTCCGGCCGCTGACTGGCGTATTTGATCAGTTGATCGGTGGCGATTTGTAATTTGCGATAGTCAAAGGAACCGTCCTGCAATTCAAGCTGCATTTGAAACCCGCCCGAGGCCCCAAGCCCCTGAATCGCCGGCGGCACCATCACCAGCACTTTGGCGCCGAGGGTCTTGCTGCCGATCTCATTCAGTTTTTGATACAGGGAAAACAAATCCTCGCCCTTTCCACGTACGCTCCAGTCTTTGAACATAATATAGAGTGCGCCAGAGTTGGCGAGACTGGCGTTGTTATCGAGCAGAGAAATACCATCGATGCTGATCACATTGGCAATCCCGTCGATTTTGGACACCTGGGTACTCAGATCTTGCAACATCGCCTCAGTACGCCCGAGTGTCGCGCCGTCCGGCAATTGTATGCTCATCATGACATAGCCCTGATCTTCAATAGGGATAAATCCAGTGGGAATGCGGCTCAACCCGTAGATCGCCAGGCCCACCAGAAACAGACCCAGCAAACACACGCTGCCGCTTTTGTGCACCATGCCATCGATCATGCCGACATAGCGTTCTTCAATCGGATTGTAAACGCGATCAAACCATTGGAAAAAACGGTTTTTCTTTTTGTTGTGATCAATCGGTTTCAGCCACAAGGCGCACTGGGTAGGCTTCAAGGTCATGGCGTTGATCGCCGAGATCAAGGCAGTGGCTGCAATCACGAGGGCAAATTGCGCGTACATCGCCCCGGTCAAACCGGGCATAAATCCGGCCGGGACGAAAACAGACATCAACACCAGGGTGATCCCGAGAATAGGCCCGGTCAATTCATTCATGGCGGTGATAGCGGATTCTTTCGGCGAGGTACCCATTTCAATATGACGCGTCACGCCCTCGACAATCACAATCGCATCATCCACCACGATCCCGATGGCCAATACAAGCGCAAACAGGGTCAGCAAGTTGATCGAATAGCCCAGTAACATCATGCCGAAAAATGCACCGATAATCGTCACCGGCACAGTAGTGGCCGGCACCAGGGTCGCGCGGGCGTTTTGCAAAAAGAGCAGAATCACCAATAACACCAGAATCCCGGCCTCATACAGCGTTTTGTATACCTCATGTATCGATGCGTTCACGAAAATCGTGGTGTCGAAGGGGATGTCGTATTGCAAGCCTGGCGGGAATTTTTTCGCCATTTTAGCCACAGTTTTGCGTACTTCCTGAGCCACATTCAAGGCGTTGGCGCCGGGAAGCTGGAAAATACCAATGGCGGCAGCCGGTTTGTTATTCAACTTGGCCAATTGACTGTAACTGGAGGATCCCAGCTCTACCCGCCCTACATCGCGGATACGAACCACCTGAGCGCTGGTGCTGCTGTTCGCGGATTGATTGGGTTGGGTGGCAACCGATTTGATGATGATGTTGCCAAACTGATCGGCATTGGCCAATTGACCGGGAACGTTCACCGTCAATTGATAAGCCTGGGATCCGGACGTTGGCGGCGAGGCAATTTGCCCGGCGGATACGGCCTGGTTTTGCCGGCTGATGGCGTTCAATACATCAGAAGGGTTAAGGGAATAAGCCAGCATTTTTTTGGGATCCAGCCAGATGCGCATGGCATAGGTGCCGGAACCAAAAATCAGCACGTTGCCCACGCCAGGCAAACGCGACAATTCATCCTGCATGTTGATGGAGGCGTAATTGTTGAGGAACAAACCATCGAATTCGTTGTTTTTGGAGGTCAGGGTAATAAACTGTAATATCGCTGTGGATTTTTGCTGCACCACCACGCCCTGTTTCTGTACCGACTCCGGCAATTGCGCCATCGCCGCCTGCACCCGGTTTTGCACCAGCACCTGGGCAAAATTAAGGTCGGTGCCAATCGCAAAGGTTACGACCAGGGTATAACTGCCGCTATTCGTGCTGTTCGATTGCATGTACAACATGTTTTCCACCCCATTGACCTGTTGCTCAATGGGCAACGCAACGGTGTCGATCAAGGTCTTGGCATCAGCACCAGGATAGGTCGTGGTCACCTGAATGGTGGGCGGCACAATGGCCGGGTATTGGGTTATCGGTAACACACCAATGGCAACCATGCCCAGCAAGACCAGCAACATGGCAATAACGTTGGCGAGAATGGGACGTTCAATAAAAAATTTGGACATCATGGGGCAGTCTTCCCGTCTTTTTGTACTTGAGCATCCACTTTATTGCCCGGCGTGGCGTTTTGCAGCCCGGCGACTATGACCCGGTCATCGACCGTCAATCCTTTAAGTACCGCACGCATGCCCTGCTCCAGGCTGCCGAGTTCAACGCGTTGCAATTGCACCACATTGTCCTTGTCAACCAGCAGCAGATAGGGGCCGATTTGATCATACATCACCGCTGTATCGGGAACTGTTAATTGTTTCGCCGGCATCGTGATGGCGATTTTGACCTGGACAAACAGACCCGGGACAAAATCGTAATCCTTGTTGTCGAGGATGGCGCGCAACTGCATGGTGCCGGTTGAGGCATTCAGTCCGGTGTTGACGAAATCCAGTTTCGCTTTGTATTTAAAGCCGTTTTGATTTTGCATGCTGACATAGACCGGCACCTTGCTCAAATCTTCCGGCTTGAATCCATGTGCGCGCGCAGCCTCGCGCAGTTTGATCAAGTCGATTTCGTTCAGATTGAAGTAGACATACATAGGGCTGATCTGGTCGATAGTAGCCAGCTGGGTGGCCTCGCCATGCCCCACCAGGTTGCCCGGATCAACCAGATGACGTCCGATGCGCCCGTCAAAAGGCGCTTTGACATGGGTGTAGGTATAATTGATTTTGGATTGAACGGCATCGGCTTCGGCTTTGTCGACTTCCGCTTCGGCCTCGTGGGTTTTGGCCAGCCAGATTTCCACGCTGTTCAGTGAGGTAGCATTCTCTTTGTACATCCGCTTCTGACGTGCATATTCCGATTGCGCATAGGCACTGCCGGCTTTTTGCGCCGCAACCGTTGCCTCGGCGGCCTTGACCTGCTCCATATAAGGTAGCGGCTGAATCACAAACAGTTCGGCGCCTTTTTTAACGAAGCTGCCGTCTTTGAATTCTACGGAATCCAGATAGCCTTCAACCCGGGCAACCAGATTAACCGAATTAAACGCCACCGTGTTGCCGGTTTGCGTCACGTATTCAGCCATTTCAGCCCAGATGGGTTTCTGGACAATCACCACCGGCGTGGGCAGCGGCGGCGGGCCGCTTTTGAAAAACATCTGCTTCAACACATAGATCAACAGCAACGCTGCAATCACGATGAGGAGGATTTGTACCGGTCTGGATTGGTTTTTGAAGGTCATAGCGTTTACCATTTGGGTAGATAAAGTTGTTTTAATTTTTCACGCCGGGTCACGCCTGGTTGGTGTTCTTGTGGCTTCAGCAAGCCTCCCCAGTTGGTGCGCGCCGCCATTTCCGCTTTCATGACATCGGGAATAATGTCGTTGCCGCGGCGAATTTCCCAGCCGCCGCCGAGTGAACGATACAAGGCCACCATGGCCTGGGGAATATCACCCTGGGCGTTGATCAACGAGGTTTGCACTTGTAATTGTTGTTGTTCGGCGTTGAGTACCGGGGTGAAATCCGTCTCCCCTTCTTTATAGCGTATCAAAGCCAGTTTCAATGACTGGATGGCGGAGGCATTCGCTTTGATCAAATAGTATTCGGCTTGCTTGGCCTGAACGTATCCGGTGATGTTGTCCTGTACTTCCTGTTGCGCTTTTAATATCAGATTCACGTAGCTCAACAAGGCTTGCTGGAACACGGCATCCTGGGCGCGAACCGCGTTGGTGATTTGGCCGTAATTCAGAATCGGCCAATTCACGCCGGGGCCAGCGGTGACGTATCTGCTGGACCAGTTGAAAATATCGCTGATGGAAGAGCTGCCTATATTATTGGAGGTAAAGGCGAAGGTTCCCGATAAAGACAGCGCCGGATACAGATTGGCTTTTGCGGCACCAATGGCGGCGGACTGGGCAATGGCTTCTTCGCGTGCCTGATAGATATCGGGACGGCGCATCAGGGTTTCTTTGGGGATGCCCACAGCGACCGTGCGCGGCGCTTTGGGGATGCCATGGTTTTGTTTCAGCAAGGCGTCTGCACCGTTGGGAGCAGTGCCCAGCAACACGGCCAGGGCGTCTTTTTGGCGCTGCAGCGTGGCGACTAACGGTGGTAACGAGGCTTGCGTCTGCGTCAGTTCGGTCTGTGCCTGTGCCACGTCAACCTGGCTGGTTTGGCCGGCTTTGAAACGCGATTTGGCAATTCTCAACCCGATTGCCTGCACACCGATATTGGATTTGGTGACGCGAATTTGCGCCTCGGTGGTGCGAATTTTGATATAGGTCGTGGCAATGTCCGCGGTCAGGGTGATGAGGGCATTGTCATAAGCGGCGGCTGAAGCCAGGAAAGATGCGTTATTGGACTGAATGGCGCGGCGATATTTGCCCCAGAAATCCAGCTCCCAGCTGGCGTTAAAACCCATCAATGCGGTATCAAATTTCTGAGGCAACAGGCCCTGGAGCGAGCTGCCGCCGAGTCGATTATAGGTATAGTTGCCGGTCATGACTTGTTGCTGGGGATATAATTCACCCACCGATTGCGCCAATTGGGCGCGCGCCTGTAACACCCGAACGCCGGCACTTAGCAGGGAAAGATTGCTTTGATAGCCCTGGTTAATCACCGCCGTCAAAGCGGGATCGCGGAACACATGCCACCAGGTTCCATCACAAAACGTCGTTTCCCGGACGGATGCGTCTTTGTGTGTCCAATGGGGAGCAAGCGGTGCAACGGGATCTTTGTAATCCGGACCAACCATACAGGCAGACAGGGAGAAGCAAGCGATACCGGCAAGAATCCTTGGTACAAGCACTATCAGTCCTTTAAAATTGCGTATTCCGTCAATGGAAGTTAAAACTCTATCATTAGTATGCGTTGAGAACAATTTTTTCTGTGATATAACTCGAGGGGGAAAACGTCGATTTACCCGATGGCACAAAACATCCGAACCGCGACCGTCAGGGAGTGGAAATTTTGGGTTCGCTTCGATCTGGCGCCCTGGAAAGACCGTAAAAGCTCCACTCCCTGACGGTCGCGGTTCGGATGTTTTGGGTGAATTGACTTTTTTGAGCTTTTCCAGCGTCCAAATCAATCAATTCCCCACCCAAAACAGAGCAAATAAAAAACAAATTAACTAAATATTGCGTAAATTTAACGTTAATTTTGACTAAAAACCATACAGATCAGAAACAATTTGAGCAACTATAACGCAATACCGTCACCACCCCGCCCCCACAAGCCTCTGATTTAACTACATTTAATCCATTATGCGCAAGACAAACCCGGGTGATTTTACATTTGTGTCAATTGTCAATATAATGCCCACTCTTCGGTGGATATCGTTTCACATGTTTTGACACAAAAAAATGGAGAATTATGAATACCATTCTGAATATTTTAGCAGCGGCTTTTTTGACCTCAAGCACACCCGCTCCGGTCAACCATAGTACTCAACCTGCAGCAGACGTGAACCAACAAGTACAACATCTGGGCCTTAAAGCGCCTCAACTCGACAAGCACGTTTTGAAACTGGCGCTGGTCGCATACAACACCGCATCGGCCAAAGGCTCGGTGAAAAAACCGGTACTGACCGTAATCGATTACTCCCTGCCCTCGTCCAAACAGCGCATGTGGATTTTTGACGTACGTAAAGAGCGTTTGCTTTATAACACATACGTTGCACATGGCGCCAACTCCGGCGACAGCACGCCCCGTCATTTTTCCAATAAAATGTCCAGCCGGGAAACCAGCCTCGGCACTTACGTGACCAAAGATACTTATATGGGTTCCAAAGGTTTGTCACTGAATCTTCAAGGGCTTGAGCGCGGCTTCAATGATAACGCGTACAATCGCCGCGTGGTGATTCATGGCGCCTGGTATGTTGAGCCGGATTTTATCAAGAAAACCGGTCGCGCCGGTCGTAGCTGGGGTTGCCCATCGATTGCCAAAACGCTGGCCAAGCCGGTGATCAATACGATTAAAGACGGGTCAGTGGTGTTTGCCTATTATCCTGACAAGTATTATCTGTCTCATTCTGGTTACGCGATGGCTTAATGCCGCGTACAAAATAGAAAGCCAGGGCAATCGCCCTGGCTTTTTCGCAGTCATCCTGTTACGAACGTCCTGTTCGCGCTTCTCATCCCTGAGAACCACTTCCGTATGCCAACAAATCCATTTGCCTGACCTCAAATCCATTGAAGCCACACAGACAATTTATCAATCAAGTACGCATTAAGCAAGGCACAGTTTGCCTGAAAATCGGGCGCAATGGCATGAGCAAAAATCAATTAGATCATATAA
>Ga0075012_10000315_pt1 | contig 52575 bp, 51 predicted proteins | sample All_14_2_FD_71474 | JGI IMG/M metagenome (GOLD analysis project Ga0075012, IMG submission 71474) | Freshwater microbial communities in response to fracking from Pennsylvania, USA - Allegheny Zone_MetaG_DW_15 | ecosystem: Environmental > Aquatic > Deep subsurface > Groundwater > Drilled...
GCCGAAGTCTTCGCTGATGCGGGCATCAGCGATCTCTTCATCGCGTATCCGGTCTGGGCAGAAGGCCCCCGCGCTCAGCGACTTCGGGCGCTTGCCTCGCGCGTGCGACTGCGGGTGGGCGCCGACTCGGTTGCATCGGTGGGGATGCTCGCGCGAGCGCTCTCGGGAGGAGAGCATCCCGTTCCGCTCGCGATCGCCGTCGAAGTCGACAGCGGCCATCACCGCAGTGGCATTGAGCCCACGCGTGCACACGAAGTTGCCGCTACCGCACGTGAGCACGGCTTCACGGTCGACGGTGTGTTCACATTCCCTGGGCACGCCTACGCTCCGGGCTCGCGCGAGCAGAGCGCCCACGATGAAGCCGTCGCCCTCGAGCTCGCGAAAGAGTCGCTTCTGGCTGTGGGCATTGCCTGCCCGGTCGTGAGCGGTGGCTCGACGCCGAGCGCTGAGGCCTCGACAGGGCGCACGCACGGGGGAGTGCTCACCGAACTGCGCCCGGGTGTCTATCCGTTCAACGATGCTCAGCAGTGGGAACTGGGCACTGTGGGGCCAGCACGCATCGCGCTCACCGCTGAGTCGACCGTCGTGAGCGTGCGGGGTTCTCGTGTTGTCGTCGACGCGGGCAGCAAGATTCTCGGTGCCGATCGCCAGCAGTGGGCGAGCGGTTTTGGACGCCTGCCCGCTGCTCCTGACGCCCGCGTTATTGCGCTCTCAGAACACCACGCGACGATCGAGTGGCCCGAGGGCGCATCGGCACCTGAGCTGGGAGCCCGAGTGCGCATCGCTCCGAACCACGTGTGCAACGCCGTGAACCTCGTCGATGAGCTCATCGTCGAGAGCGCCGGGGTAGAAATCGCAGTCTGGCCTGTGGTTGCGCGCGGCCGCAACACCTGAAGCTTCAGCGAAAGTCTCGGCTCGGCAAGACCATGCGCAGCGGCAGTTGCTCGACCCGGTCGGCGACGATATTGACGACTCCTTCGGGCGAACGCTCGAGCACGCCGCGCACGATGAGCGCGCGAGCCTCACGCACCGTGCGGCGGTAGCGGCTCCAGAGCCCGACTGAGCAGATGACATTGACGAGCCCGGTCTCGTCTTCGAGGTTGATGAACGTGATGCCGCTTGCCGTCGCGGGTCGCTGACGGTGAGTGACGACGCCTGCAACTTCGACGCGACGCCCCGGTTCTGCCGTGCGTAACGCGCGTGCGCTCAGCACTCCCCGTTCCGCAAGCAAGGGGCGCACGAATCGCACGGGATGCTCTCCCGGCGCCACGCCAGTTGACACCAGATCGGCGACCATCCGCTCGTGGGGGTCGAGTTCGGTGAACAAGGGAGGCTGCACAGCCACGACCGCGCCGCGCAGCTGATCGGGCCGCACCTGGGCAGCTGCGCCCGCAGCCCAGAGCGCTTCTCGACGTGACAGCCCCAGCACGTCGAAGGCGCCAGCGGTCGCAAGCGCTTCGAGTTGCGACGCGGTGAGCCCCGTGCGATAGGCCAGTTCGGTGAGGTCGCGGTAGGGGCCGCCTCGCTCGCGCTCGGCCACGATGCGCTCAGCGGTCTCACGACCCACACCCTTGACGTCAGAAAGACCGAGACGCACGGCGAGGCCGGCGTCGCGCCGATGCCGAGCGCAATCGTCGATGTCGCCGAGAGTGCTGCTCGCATCGAACTCGGGCACGGGTGGCTGCCGCCGATGCGTGCACGAGGCCTGGCCGGTGGGGGAGGCGCGCAGAGCATCCATCGGCACCGCCTCGAAGGGCGAGTCGATCACGAGATCAACGCGCTCAAGGCCTGCATCGAGACCCGAACGCAGGATGCACGGCGTGCGCACCTCGACACCGTGCCGCTCGGCGTCGGCGGTGAGGGTCGCTGGTGAGTAGAAACCCATCGGCTGTGCGCGCAGCAAGGAGGCGAGGAAGACGCCAGGGTAGTGCAACTTGAGGTATGAACTCGCGTAGACGAGCAGCCCGAAGCTAATGGAGTGGCTCTCGGCGAAGCCGAAGTTCGCGAAGGCCTGAATGCGCCCGTAGATCTCGTCGGCGAGCCTGCCCGTGATGCCGTTCGAGGCCATGCCGGCGTAGAGGGTCTCTCGCAGAGAGTCGATGCGCTCGAGGCCGCGCTTGCTGCCCATCGCGCGGCGCAGCAGGTCGGCATCGTCGCCCGTGCACCCGCCGACCGCCATGGCAATCTGCATGAGTTGCTCTTGGAAGATGGGCACTCCGAGTGTGCGCTCGAGCGGTTCGACGAGCTTGGGGTGGTCATAGGTGATGGGTTCGTGCCCGAGCTTGCGGCGCACGAAGGGATGCACAGCTCCGCCCTGGATCGGCCCCGGGCGCACGAGCGCGATCTGTACGACGAGGTCGTAGAACTTTCTCGGCTGCAGGCGCGGTAGCAAACCCATCTGTGCGCGACTCTCGACCTGAAAGACCCCGATCGAGTCGGCGCGGCACAGCATGTCGTAGACACCGGGCTCTTCTTTGGGCAGGCTCGCGAGATCCCAGTGTTCGCCGAGGTGCTCGCGCACGAGGGCGAAGCAGTGCTGCAGCGCTGCAAGCATGCCGAGGCCGAGCAGGTCGAACTTCACCAGACCCATCCAGGCGCAATCGTCTTTGTCCCACTGCAGCACCGTGCGCTGCTCCATGCGGGCGTGCTCGATAGGCACGATCTCGCCGACAGGGCGATCGGTGAGCACCATGCCCCCCGAGTGAATGCCCAAGTGGCGTGGATGCTTGAGTACCTCTTCTGCGAGCGTGACGACAGGCTCGGGAATGCCGTGGTCGTCGTCGCCGACAACCGACGACCAGCGCTCGACGCGACGTGACCAGGCATCTTGCTGGCCGGTCGAATAGCCGAGGGCACGCGCCATGTCGCGCACGGCGTTCTTCGGCCGATAAGTGATGACGTTGGCGACTTGCGCGGCGTTGCGCCTGCCATAGCGTTCGAACACGTACTGGATGACCTCTTCACGCCGGTCGGAGTCGAAGTCGACATCGATGTCGGGCTCTTCGTCACGCAGCGCAGAGAGAAAGCGCTCGAAGGGCAACTGGTAGCCGATTGAGTCGACCGCTGTGATGTCGAGCAAATAGCACACCGCAGAGTTCGCAGCCGAGCCACGACCCTGGCAGAGAATGCCGCGCGAGCGGGCGAACTGCACGATGTCGTGCACGATGAGGAAATAGCCCGGAAAGTCTTTCTGCTCGATGACGTCGAGTTCGCGCTCGATGCGCGCGTGCACGGCATCATCGGCGTCGGGGTAGAGCCGGGGCACCGCGCGCCAGACGAGTTCACGCAGCCAACTCATGGGCGTGTGCCCCTCTGGCACCTCCTGCCGTGGTAGTCGCGGCTTCGCCTGCCGTAGCGGGAAGCCCAGCTCACGTGCGAACTCGACGCTGCGCGCGACGGCACCGGGGTAGCGGGCGAACCGCTCGGCCATTTCGGCGCCACTGCGCAGGTGCGCGGTGCCTGCGGCGGGCATCCACCCTTCGAAGTCGTCGAGACTGCGCCGCGCACGCAACGCGGCGAACGCACCTGCGAGCGGTGCCCGCGACGGCGAGGCGTAGTGCACGGCACCCGTCGCGACAACGGGAAGCCCGCGCTCTGCGGCGAGAGCCGCGAGGGCGTCGTTGTGCACCGAATCGAGCGGACGCGCGTGATCGACAAGGTCGACGGCGACGCTGGATGCTCCGAAGCGGTCGATGAGCGCGTCGAGCTCTGCACCCGCTGCCGCGAGCTGCGCGCGAGTGGGCCGCGCGCGAGCAGCCACGTACTCTGCACCCCGTGCGGGATCGCGCCCGGTGAGTGCCGAGCGCACTGCACCCTTGCGACAGCCGGCGAGTACGAGCCAGTGCTCAGCGCTCGTCGCATCGCCTCCACGACCGGCGTGCTGCGCGAGCGCGTCAAGGTCGTACACCGGTCTGCCCTTTTCGCCGCCGGCGAGTTGCGCCTCAGTGATGGCACCGGCAAGCCGGTGATAACCCTCTTGACCACGCGCGAGCACGAGCAAGTGCGTGCCCTCTGGGTCGGGTTCGCCCTGCTGGGGTCCGGTGAGGCCGAGCGAGAGCTCGGCTCCGAAGACTGTCGTAAGCCCGTGCGCCTCAGCTGCTTCGGCGAAACGAGCGGCGCCGTAGAGCCCGTCGTGGTCGGTGAGCGCGATGCCTTCCAGCCCGAGCCGCGTTGCCTCTTCGAGCAGTTCTTCGGGTAGCGATGCCCCGTCGAGAAAGGAGAACGACGAGTGCGCGTGTAGCTCGGCGTAGGGAACGACCGTCTCGGGGTCGGGCCGTTCGATCGCGGCACCACGGTAGGGGCCGCGCTTGTGCGACCATGCGGGCGAGTCTCCGCCGTCAGCGCCCGGTGGTGGTTCTCCGGGCGCGCGCGGTGCATCGGCCCTGTGGTCGAAAGGCAGCTTGCCACTCAGCCCTCGCTCGAGCTGACTCCACGGCACGGGTGGGTTGTGCCAGCCCATCAGCAGTACCGCTCAGTCATAGCGCGCCTCTGCCCACCAGCTGCCGCCGTCGAGCACGAGCAACCAGGCAACGCCCGCGGAGTCCACGACCTGTAGGCGGTGCAACTGGCGTCGCTGCTGGATGCTCCACCAGCGCTCATCGACAGGCCACGGCCCCGCCCACGAGCGCACCGGCCGCGCTGCGCCTCCCGCTGCGGGGCCGAACGCCGCTGGTGCACCGCTGAGCCGTAACCGCTCATCGATGCTGACCGGCGCACCTGCCGCATCGAGCACGGTCACGGCATGTCGTGAGGGAAAAACGGTTGCGGGCGCGGGTTGCGGTAGTGCCCCTGGCCACGGTCGATCGACGGGGCGCTGCACGACGGTTCCGTCACCCCAGGGAACGAGTTGCGTGCGGTCGGCGAGAGTGCGGCCTCCGGCGCGCCTCGGCGCGAGCACGGCATCATGACCGAGCATGCTCTGCACGCGCGAGAGCGCGTGGTGCACGCGCTCGTCGGGAGGGCCACCCCAGAGCCCCGGTTCGTGGTGAGCGAGGTCGTCGACCGTCTCGGGCACGATGCGTACCTGCACGATGGCGGCCCGCAAGCCTGGCCCGTGATCGGCATCAGCACGCGACCCGAGCGAGCGGGTTTCGCCGCTGAGCTGCCAGCGCACCCGGTCGACGATCTCGTTCGCCCGGAAAGCACGCGGGTGTAGCCAGGTGCGCTCGCTCTCGGCGCCGTGCTCGTCGCGAAACCCGATGCGCACGGCGGTCGCCACGAGCAGGCGCAACGCGAGCTGCTCAACGAGATCGTCGGCGGTCTGCCGCACCGCGAAGGCGAGCTGATCGACTCGATCGAGCGGAGGCTCGAGTTCGAGCACTCGCTCGAGGTCGGGCGGCGGAGTGCGGGGAACCAGCGTGCCGCTTTCGCCACTCGCGAGCGCGTGCCGGTGCGCGCCAGCGGGGCCGAAACGATCGCGAACGGCGTCGGCGGGCAGCGCCGCGAAGTCACCGAGAGTGCGCACGCCGAGCCTGCCGAGCAGGGTTGCGAGGTCGGCATCACCGAGAGCTGTGACGGGAACAGGGGAGAGGAAGGCAGGCGTTGCCCCTTCCGCCACAATGCGCACGGGCTCGTCGGGGCCCGTACCGCGCGCGGCGAGCTCTGCCGCGAAAGCGCCGTCTGCTACGCCGAGCCGCACATCGTGGAGACCGTCGGCGAGCAAGGCGCCACGTAATGCGAGAGCGGCGGCACGCTCGCCCCCGTAGTAGCGTGCGGGGCCCCGAGCGGCGAGGGCGAGCAAGCCGGGCCGCACGACCTGCACTCCCGCAACGAGACCTTCGACGACGTCGATGCAGGGGGAGAAGAGCCGATGGTCGCGATCGTCATCATGGGGCACGATCACGAGCTCTGTGCACAGCGATTGCGCTTCGCGGCGACGCTGACCCGAGCGCACGCCCTGCGCGCGGGCAACGGCTGAGCAAGCGATGACCCGATGGGCGGCGACCACCGCAAGGGGAGCCCCCGCGGGGCCAAGCCCCTCGCGTAGGGCGGCGGTCACGGGCCAGTCGGGAGCCCAGATGACGATCGTGCGCGCCATCAGCCAACCTGTCGTGCTGCGGGAACCGCCCAGCGCTCTCGCGCCCGGTGCAGTGCAGGTGGATCAATACGACGGATGCCCTGCTCGGCATCGGGCAAGAGCAGTTGCCCGCTGCGGGGCCGAGGGTCGCGCCGCGAGGTGACCGTGAGCGTGACGTGCCGCTCGGCGAGCACACCGTGCCCTTCGCCGAGACCTGACCACTCGCTCGCGGTGATGCTGATCATGGCTTCGGCCTGGGGCCAGGGGCCAACGACGAGCAGGGTCGAGCCGCGCTCACGCAGCCTGCCGGCGAGCTTGGCGACCGCGCCGTCGCTCGCTGCGCGGCCGGGGCGCACGACGACGATGCCGAGCGCGTCGGCGAGTGTCGACGCAACAGCGAGCCATTGATCGCCAGGATGCGGCACGAGCACGAGTCGGTCGAGATCGAGCCCGAGGCCTTCAGCCGCTTCGACACCGAACTCGGGCATGCCGATAACGGCGCACCACGAACCCGCTTGCGAGGGGCCGAGCAGCAGTGCCATGACGAGCGTGCTCGAGGGACTCAGAGCGTAGACAGCGCCCTCACGTAGCCCTCCATCGGGAAGCAGGTCGGCGAGTGCCTCGTGCGTCGGCATGAGGCGCGTGTCGAGCCGCGTGCGTTGCAGTGCGTCGATGCGCGCCTGAAGCGCCTGCACAGTGTCGACCGACCGGATGCGCGCGGCATCGCTACCACCGCGCTCCTCAGCCCGTGTGCCGACGGGGTCGGCAAGGGGAGAGAGCGCAAGGGCTGGCATCTCTCCATGATCGAACATACATTCGAATATCGCAACGTGCACCGACATTGATGCGGCGTGTCGCACGGCCCACGACAGTGCAGCAGTACGTACCTGAGCAGTTCATCCGCATCCGCCCCAGACAACGGCCACCTTCGAGAGCATGGAAGCAGGGCGATCACAAGGAGGCCACCCATGCAGAGCGAGCTCGCCGCCAAGATCTTCGGAGATCGCGAAGACCCGCACGTGCGGCTGCAGCGCATGTTCGACGACTTCTCGACCACCATGGGCGCCCCTCCCGCCGCGCGCGCGTGGACAGCCGAGGTGCTCGACAAGCGCACCATCGACCCGCGCACTGATCCCGAGGCCGCAGTGGACGCCCTGCGGCAGGCCTACCCGCGGCTCACGGGAAAAGTGGCGCGCTACCTCGTCGACGATGCACGCATGCGTTGAGCGTTGAGCTCAGCGACGCGAGCCCGCAAGAACGCGGCGCCTGCCTCATCGTGAATGAGCTCACCTTCGGTGAGCACGGGATACGGGCGGGAGAGCATGCCATCGGCAGGGCGCACGTCGAGGTGCGATGCGGGGATGCCTCGCGCGTGCACGGCGTCTGCCATCAAGTAATCAGAACGCGAGTCTCCGACCGAATACCAGTGCGCAGCCGAGACCCCGCGTGCGGCGAACCAGTCGAGAGCGCGCGCGGCACCGCGGTCCTTGTCGAGTAGCACCGATTCCACATCGGTCGAAATGATCGTCGAGTCTCGGCGGAATCCCGCGCCAACAGCGAGCTCGGTCATGAGCGCGTCGACGTCGGCATCGAACCGCTGTTGCGCCTCGCGATACACCGTCGCACTGACGTCGACCCGTTGCTCGAGCGAAATCATCACCCGTTTGCCCTCATCGACGAACATGACGTCGGAATAGTGCTCGCGAGCCAGAGCGTGCACGCCCTCGCGCAAGGCGGCAGGCACGTCGACCTCGGTGTCGATCTCGAGCTCGCCGAGCCCCTGCGGAGTCACCGGTGCCCAGCAGCCGCCCTTCTCGAAGACTCCGAAGACGTGCGAGCGGGCATCCAGACCGGCGGCAACCAGTCGCGACACGACCTGCTCACGCATGAAGACGTCGCTGCGGCCCGTGATGAACGCGATGGGAATACCCGCCGCGGCGAGCGTGAGCAGATCGTCCACGATCGACTCGATCGCGATGCGACGCTCGACCGGGCTCGCGATGGGTCCGTCAATGTCGAGCAAGAGCCCGAAAGGGGCGATGATGGGCGCATGCTGCGTCATTGGACTCCTCGTGCTCTCGTCTTTCTCGTGCTCGCCCTCGTCGGCCTCATCTGGACGTGGACCAACAATGTGCTCGCGATCATCGAGCAACGCGACTTCTTCGGCGACTGGTTCGCGAACGGCCCTGCGGTCGGTTCGCTCACCGCCGACCTGCTGGTGATGGCGGTCGCCGCGTGCGTGCTCATGGTGATCGAAGGTCGCAGGCTCGGCATGAAGCACGTGTGGGCGTACATCGCCTTCGCGGGTCTTACGGCGATCGCCTTCACCTTTCCGCTCTTTCTCGCCAACCGCGAGCGGCGACTGCGCGAACGCGAACTCGCTGCCGCGGCCAACGCCGAGGCCTGAACGCGGAACGGCCCCGGAGAGTTCTCCAGGGCCGTTCCGACCAGCGTGCGCGAGGGGGGACTTGAACCCCCACGCCCTATACGGGCACTAGCACCTCAAGCTAGCGCGTCTGCCATTTCCGCCACCCGCGCTGGTCGTGATCACTCGGCCCTTCGGCCACGCGACCGGAGACGACATTAGCACGAATGAGAACACGCTCGCCGCGCCCGGTAGCGTGGTGCCATGACGGTGGATGCCCAGCACGACTCGCTCGATGAGACCGCCAGCATCGCGCGCGACCTCATCCGGTTCGACACGACGAACTACGGCGAGGGTCGCAGCAACGGCGAGAGCGAAGCCGCCGAGTATGTCGGCGCGATTCTCGAGTCGATGGGGCTGACTCCGGAGTACATCGACTCCGAACCAGGGCGCACGAGTGTTGTCACGCGCGTTGAGGGCCGGTACGAGCATCCCGTCGATACCGCTCGGGGAGAGCGCCCTGCGCTCGTCGTGCACGGCCATCTCGATGTCGTGCCGGCCGACCCCCTGAATTGGAGTGTCGACCCCTTCGGCGGAGTCGTGCGCGATGGGCTGCTGTGGGGACGCGGTGCCGTCGACATGAAGAACATGGACGCGATGATCCTCACGTCACTGCGCGAGGTGCTCGCTCACGGCGGGCCGAACCGCGATCTTGTCGTCGCGTTCTTCGCCGACGAGGAGAACGGTGGAGAGTTCGGCTCGCACCACATCGTCACGACGCGTCCCGACGTCTTCGCGGGTGCTACCGAAGCGATCAGCGAGGTCGGCGGCTATTCGGTGCAACTCGGCGAACGGCGCGCCTACCTGCTACAGACGGGCGAAAAGGCGCTCGTGTGGGTTCGGCTGCGTGGTCGCGGCGTGGCGGCACACGGGTCTCGCGTCATCCGAGACAATGCCGTGACGAAGCTCGCGGCGGCGGTCGTTGCCCTCGGCACGGCTGAGTGGCCACTGCACCTCACGATGACCACCGAACAGCTCTTGGCCGAACTCGGTCGCGTGCTCGGCATCGACCCTGCCACCCTCAGCCCCGACGAGCTGCTCGAGCGTACGGGCACGGCAGCGGGCTTCCTGACCGCGACCTTGCGCACAACGACGAACCCGACCCTGCTCAGTGCCGGCTATAAGCACAACGTCATTCCCGACACTGCCGAGGCTCTCGTCGACATCCGCACCTTGCCAGGGGAGGAGGAGTCGGTGCTCGCCGAAGTGCGTCGCCTCGTAGGCGAGGAGATCGAGGTCGAGGTCGTCACTCAAGACGTCGGTCTCGAGAACCCGTTCTCGGGTCCACTCGTCGAGCGTATGGTGCAAACTCTGCAGCGCCATGACCCCGGAGCAGAAGTACTGCCGTACCTCATGAGCGGCGGCACCGACAACAAGGCGCTGAGCATGCTGGGCATCACCGGCTACGGCTTCGCCCCGCTCAAGCTCACCCCTGATCTCGACTTCCCGGCGATGTTCCACGGTGTTGACGAGCGCGTGCCGCTCGAGGCGCTCTCGTTCGGCCACCGCGCACTGGCAGACTTGCTGCGCTCGTACTAGCCATACCCCTCACGATCGGCGCCCCTGTGTCTCTGCTCGAAGCCATGGTGCTTGGCCTCATTCAAGGCCTCACCGAATTCCTTCCGATCTCGTCGAGTGCGCACTTGCGCATCGCCGGCGAGTTCTTGCCGAGCGCGACCGACCCCGGCGCTACCTTCACGGCGATCACTCAGATCGGCACCGAGCTCGCCGTGCTCGTGTATTTCTGGAAAGACATCACGCGCATCATCGGGCGCTGGTTCGCGCACGTGGCACGCCGTGGTGTGCCTGCCAACGACCCCGACGTGCGCATGGGCTGGCTCATCATCATCGGCACCGTGCCGATCGTCATCATTGGCTATCTGGCCCAAGAGCAGATCCGCACGGCGTTTCGATCGCTGTGGATCGTCGCGATCGTGCTCATCGTCTTCGGCATTCTGCTGGGAGTCGCCGACTGGCTGGGCAAGCGCACCCGCGAACTGGATGCTCTGACCTACCCGCACGGATTCGCCTACGGTGCCGCGCAGACTCTCGCGCTCATCCCTGGCGTCTCTCGGTCGGGGGCGACGACGACGATGGGTCTCGCGCTCGGCTACACGCGCCCCGCCGCCGCCCGTTATGCCTTTCTCCTCGCGGTGCCCGCGGTTTTCGGTAGCGGACTCTTCGAGCTCGTCACGGCGATTCGCGAACCCGGAACGAGCCCCTTCACCTGGGTCGAGACGACAGCAGCGACCGTTGTCGCCTTCGGTGTGGGCCTCGCGGTGATCGCGGGGCTCATGGCCTATATCTCGCGGCGTTCGTTCTTGCCGTTCGTGATCTACCGCGTGCTACTCGGCTCGACGCTGCTCGTGTTGCTGTCGCTCGGCGTCATCGATCCGCTCTAGCGAGTCAGGCTGGGCCGGGGCCGTCAGTGGGCGGCTCGTCGTCGCGTTTGCGCAAGTATCGCTCGAACTCTTGCGCAATCGCCTCGCCACTCGCTTCCGGCGCTTCCACGGCATCACGAGCGCGCTCGAGTTGCGCGATGTAGCCGCTCATCTCGTCGTCGTCACCCGCGAGGGCGTCGATGCCCTCCTCCCATGCACGCGCTTCATCGAGCAGGTCACCTCGAGGAATGACGACGTCGACAAGTTCCTCGAGCTTGTCGAGCAGAGCGAGCGTCGCCTTGGGTGACGGCGCATTGTGCACGTAGTGAGGCACCGAAGCCCAGAGCGAGATCGTCGGAATTCCCGCCTCCTCCGCAGCGAGGGCGATGACGCTGAGAATTCCGACCGGTCCCTCGTACGTGCTGCGCTCGACCCCGAGCTCCTCGCGCACCTCGGGGTTCTCGCTCGACACGTGCACCGAGATCGGGCGTGTGTGGGGAACATCTGCCAACAGCGAACCGAGAATGATGACACCGGTGATGTCGGCCGTGAGGGCCTGATCGATCGTTTCGGCCGCGAACGTGCGCCAGCCGCGCGAGGGCTCGACGCCCTGCAGCAAGTAGATGTTGTCGTGGTTCCCGCCGCTGACGCCGATCGGGTCGTCGCTCGACGGTCGTGAGCGGGGCATCCCATCGTCGCCTGCCGGGCCGAACAACGTGACGCTCGGCCAGACGAGCCTCCGGCGACCCTCGTCGTCGAACTCTGCTTGAGGTCGGTTGAGCTGGAAATCGTAGTAGTCCTCGGGGTCGATGTCGGCGATCGGCACGACATCGAGTACCTCTTTGAGCGCGCGCACCGCGCCGCTCGCCGCCTCGCCCGCGTCGTTCCAACCTTCGAAGGCGACGACAAGAAGTCGCCCGCTCCGGAATAGATCGCTCGCCACGCTCGTGCATCCTCCTCGTGCCCCGATCATGTGTGGGGTCGACCCAGGATAGAACGCAACTAGACTCGACCGTCGTGACCACCCCCCGACCCGCCGCTGTTCTCTGGGACATGGACGGCACGATTGTCGATACCGAGCCCTACTGGATGGCCGCAGAAACCGCTCTCGTCACCGAGCACGGTGGTACGTGGTCGCATGAACAGGCGATGCAGCTGGTCGGTTCGGGGCTCGAGAACTCCGCGCGCATTCTGCAGTCAGCCGGCGTAGCCCTCGACGTGCACGAGATCATCGAGACCCTCACCGACCGCGTACTCGAGCACATCGCCGTCGCCGTTCCGTGGCGACCAGGCGCCCGAGAACTCATCGAGGCACTCCGCAACGAGAACATTCCTGTGGCGCTCGTCACGATGTCGATGCGACGCATGGCTTTGCGCGTGGCGGAGGCCATGGGCGATGGAGTCTTCGACGTCGTGATTGGCGGTGACGATGTCACGCAGCCCAAGCCTCACCCCGAGCCATACCTGCTCGCCGCGGAGCGCCTGGGCGTGCCGATCGGTAGTTGCGTCGCCATCGAAGACTCAGAGTTCGGTCTCGTCTCTGCGGTGTCGTCCGGTGCGGCGACGATCGGCGTACCTTTGCACCTCGTTCTGCACGAGGCACCGACTCACGAGTTGTGGCCCACGCTCGCTGGCCGCACGGTTGATGATCTCGCTGCGGCACTCGACCGCCACCGGCACCGCGCGACAGGAGCGACTTCGTGACCGCCCGACGCCAGAGCGGTCCGTTTGTCGAGGGCGATCAGGTGCAACTCACCGACCCCAAGGGTCGACTCAACACCGTCACCCTCGAGCCGGGCAAGGCCTTCCACAGCCACCGCGGCGTACTGCAACACGAACAGCTCATCGGACTGCCAGACGGCAGTGTCGTCGAGAACTCGCAAGGTGTGCCATACCTCGCGTTGCGACCGTTGCTCACCGACTTCGTCATGTCGATGCCGCGCGGTGCCGCGATCATCTACCCGAAAGACGCGGCACAGATTCTCGCGCACGCCGACGTCTTCCCTGGAGCGCGCGTGGTCGAGGCGGGCGTGGGTTCGGGTGCCTTGAGCATGTGGTTGCTGCGCGCGATCGGAGAGCACGGGCACCTGTTCTCGTTCGAACGTCGCGAAGAGTTCGCGCAGATCGCTGAGGGCAACGCGAGCGCCTACTTCGGTCGGCGCCCCGAGCACTGGACGATCACGCTGGGTGACCTGCAGGATGCTCTTCCGACGACCGTGCCCGCCGGCACCGCCGACCGAGCCGTGCTCGACATGTTGGCGCCCTGGGAGTGCCTCGACGTCGTGGCCGACGCGCTCACGCCCGGGGGAGTGCTGCTCGTGTACGTCGCGACCGTGACGCAGCTCTCGAGAGTGGCCGAAGCCATCCGCAACACCGAGACGTTCACCGAGCCTGTCTCGACCGAGACGATGGTGCGGGGCTGGAATGTTGACGGTCTTTCCGTGCGTCCCGATCACCGCATGGTGGCGCACACAGGCTTCCTGCTCACCGCGCGACGGCTCGCCGATGGAGCGGGTCGCTTCGTCAAGGCCAAGCGCGGTTCGAAGACCGAGTTTGGCGACGACGACGTCGAACTGTGGACACCGGGCGCCGTCGGCGACCGCCAGGCGAGCGACAAGAGGCTTCGCAAAGCTGCTCGCGAGGCGCAGTCGCTGGCTGAGCGCTCAGCGCGTCGCCCGATAGAGTGACGATGCTCCTGACACCGAGAAGAGGTTCCGTGCGCACGCTTCCCGCGCTCATCCTGACCACCGCCCTCGTCGGCTCGCTCGCCGCGTGCACGAGCCCGGCTCATGGCGGGTGCACTCCTGCCGTCCCCGAGGGCGAGACCGCTGGCTATGTTTCGGCCACTGGCGCCGTCGGAAGCCAGCCCGAGGTCGACTTCCCGACCCCGCTCACCGTGAGTAGCTCGCAGAGCGCTGTGCTGGAGACCGGAGAGGGTGCCCGCATCTCTCGGGGCGACGTCGTCGACATGCAGGCAACCCTGCTCGATGCCACGAGCGGAGAGGTCATCGGCGCGACCTCGTACTCCGCTGACGGCGAGCCCGTACGTCGAGCCGCGGGTTCCGGCCTCGACGTTCTTGCCGACGCCGTGCAGTGCGCCACCGTGGGTTCGCGCATTGCCGTTGTCAGCACGTGGGCAGACTTCTACGGCGATGCTGAGGTCGCCACCAATCAGGGAGTCGACCCCGAGGGCTCGGTCGTGCTCGTTCTCGACCTTGAAGAGTCGTTCCTCGGCCGGGCGAACGGCACACCGCAGCTCGGCGCCGAAGGCGTTCCCGCGGTCGTCACGACTCCCGACGGCGTGCCGGGCGTGACGATTCCGAACTCCGATGCTCCGAGCGAACTCATCGCTCACACGCTCGTGCTGGGCGGTGGCCAGCCGCTCGAGTCTGGTGATCCCGCGGTGCTGCACTACACCGGCATCGTGTGGGAATCGGGCACGATCTTCGACTCGAGCTGGGAACGCGGCGCACCCACAACTTTCCCGATCGTGAGCTTTGACGACGACCCCGCAGGCATCGTGCCGGGACTCGCGCAAGCTCTCGAGGGCAAGACCGTCGGCTCTCAAGTCGTCGTGGTCATCCCGCCCGAGCTCGGCTACCCAGAGGGGCAAGCGCCCGCGACCATTCCAGCAGGCTCGACAATGGTCTTCGTCGTCGACATTCTGGGCGTGGAGGGGCAGTAGCAGCCATGGCAGCTGCGGCGCGGCGCGTGCCGGTGGAGGAACGGCTCTTCAGCCTGGTTCTTGCCCTGCTCGCGAGCGCTCACGGGCTCACGAAGTCTGAGATCCTCTCGACCGTCACGGGCTACGCCTCGCGCTACGAAGCGGGCGGCGACCGCGTTGCTCTCGAGCGGCAGTTCGAGCGCGACAAAGAAGACCTGCGTGAGATCGGTGTGCCGCTCGAGACCGTCGACGAGCGCGGCGCTGAGGGCGACACCAAGTTGCAGCGCTACCGCATCGATCCCGCTCGCTATCAACTGCCCGACGACGTGCGCTTCGACGAGCGCGAGCTCGCTCTGCTCGTGCTCGCGGCGCGGGTGTGGCGCGAAGGCTCGCTCTCGGGCGACTCACGTCGAGCCTTGCGCAAACTGCAGTCGCTGGGCGTTCGCGTCGACGAAGCGGTGATTGGCTTCGCACCGACCATCCGTACGAGAGACGCCGCGTACGAACCGCTCGCCGCGGCGATCGATCGCGGCCAGCAAGTGCGATTCGACTACCTCAAACCCGGCACACCTCACGCCGCGCAGCGCACCGTTTCACCGCTCGCGCTCGTCTTCCACGAGGGGCGCTGGCATCTGCATGCGCACGACGATTCTGTGGATGCTCCGCGCACGTTTCTGCTGCGGCGCATCGTGGGCGGAGTGGAACTCACGGGTCAGGCTGCCACGCGTCGTGCCAGCCACGACGAATCCGCTCGCTCTCTCGCCGAACTCGAACAGATCTGGACGGAACGCGTCGGCGTGGTGCGCGTGCGTGAGGGCAGCGAGGCGGAGGTCGTGCTTCGCAATCGCGCGGGCACGGAAGTGCTTGACGAGACACTCGTGCCGCAGCCCGGCGGCGGTCGTCGGCTGTTGCTCCACGCGACCGACCTCGACATTCTCGCCGACGAGCTCGCTGCGTTCGGGGGCGATGCGGTCGTCGAGTCTCCCGAGGCGCTGCGCGAGGCAGTGCGCGCGCGCTGGCAACGGGTGGTGAGCATCCATGGCTGAGCGAGCAGCGCCGCCCAAGGCGACCGACAAGCTGACCTTCCTTCTTGCTCTCGTGCCCTACCTCATCGACCAGGTGCGGGTGAGCGTCGAGGAGGCCGCGGCCCACTTCGAAACGACCCCCGCTCAGATGCGCTCGTACGTTGAGCTCATCGCGATGAGCGGCACGCCAGGTGCCGACGGTGGGTACACCCACGAGTCTCTCTTCGACATCGACTGGGACGACTTCGAGCGCGGCGTCATTCGTGTGCGTCAGGCTCCGATGGAGGAAATTCCGCGGCTCTCCGGCCGAGAAGCGGCTGCTCTGCTCGCGGGCCTGCAGCGCGTCGCCGCCCTGCCCGCGTTCACAGCAGGCGTCGATGTGGCCGCCCTCATGGCGAAGCTCGCGCGAGGCGCTTCTGACGCTCCAGCGCCACTCGCCGTGCGCCCCTCCGCTACCGCCGAGCTTCACGCACTTCTCGCGAGTGCCGTCGCAGAGCGTCGGCGGCTGCGCATCGACTACGTCACGGCGCGAGGTGATCGTGACGTGCGCGAGGTCGACCCCATTCGACTTGATGACATCGATGAGGCCCGCTACCTGCGCGCGTGGTGCCTGAGCCGGGAAGCAGAACGCACGTTCCTGCTCGACCGCATCGCGAGCGCGGAGGTGCTCGGCCCCGCAGGAGCGCACGAGAGTGCCTCCTCGCCCGACGAGCTCTTCCACAGCGATGCACGCGATGAACTCGTGACTCTCGCTCTGCCGGCAACCGCGCTACCGCTCATCGCGGACTACCGCGGCTCAGACGATGCAGTGCGCATCGACGGAGAACGCGCGATCATCACCTTGCCGATCGCCCACCCGGGCGTGTTGGGCCGACTCGCGGCGCGATTGTCGGGCGAGCTCGAGGTGCTCGAACCCGCTTCCGCTCGAGATGCCCTCGTAGAGTGGGCTCGCGGCGCACTCGACGCCACGCGCTGATCGAGCACCACACGCAGGGAGAGCGGTGGCTCTCGCGCTAGACTGCCTCCACCAACGACCGACTCACGTGAGGACGTAAGCGCAATGCCGGCGAATCTCGGAGGCTGGACCGGCCTCATTCTGCTGCTCGTGGTCATCCTGCTCTTCGCAGCACCGAAGTTGCCCCAGCTCGCACGCAGCCTCGGGCAGTCGATGACGATCTTCAAGAAGGAGATCAAGAACAAAGACGGCGAAGGCACCACTGAGTCGTCGACTGATTCGGCTCCGCAGCAATCGGCGTCGTCGCAGCCCGCCGCGAACGCTGAGGGCTCCGACTCCTCCGCTCAGAAGTAGCGCGTGGCCGGCCGCGCCCCGCGGCCCCGGAATCCCGAGGGCCGCATGACCCTCGGCCAGCACCTGGTGGAAGCGCGTAAGCGCCTCACCTGGTCGGCGCTCGCGATTCTCGTGGCGTCGATCGGTGGTTGGTTTCTCGCGGCCACGGTGTGGGCCGCGCTCAGCGCTCCCATCATCCGGGTCGCCGAAGAACAAGACCGTGAGGCCGCGATCAGCTACACGACGGTCGGCGAGGCCTTCGATACCCAGCTCATCATCGCCATTACTCTCGGCATCGTGATGGCGAGCCCGTTCTGGCTCTACCAGCTCTGGGCATTCATCACACCGGCATTGCACAAGCACGAGAAGCGCTTCGCGATCGGCTTCCTCGCGGCGTCTATTCCGCTTTTCTTCGCGGGATGCACTGCAGGTTGGCTCATTCTTCCCAACATCGTGTCGCTCCTGACCGGTTTCGCCGCTGAAAACACGCAGACCCTCTTGCAGGCGCGCACCTACCTCGACTTCGCCGTCAAACTCGTGCTCGCTATCGGCATCGGCTTCGTACTGCCCGTCGTGCTCGTGATGCTCAACTTCGCCCGGGTCATCACGGGCGCGAGCATTCTCAAGGCGTGGCGGTGGGCGATTCTCGCGATCACCGCATTCACGGCAATTGCCACTCCTGCGGCCGACGTCGTGTCGATGATCTTGCTCGCGTTGCCGATGGTCGGTCTGTACTTCCTGGCGACGGCGATTGCCATCCTGCACGACAAGCGTGTCGAGAAGCGAGAGTCAGCGCTCAACGCTGAGTACGGCATCGTCGCCGATGGTTGACGACTCCAAGAGTCACGCCGAGCGGTACGCCGAAGCCCGCGCTCTGCGAGGACTGCCGCGATTGCGAGCCTTCCGCGACGGCCTCACTATCGACCTCGACCCCTTTCAGCTCGCCGCGTGTACGGCACTCGAGCAAGGTCGCAGCGTGCTCGTGGCCGCACCGACTGGCGCTGGCAAGACCATCGTCGCCGAGTTCGCGGTCTTCTTGGCGATGTTCGAGCCTCACGCGAAGATCTTCTACACCGCGCCGATGAAGGCGCTCAGCAACCAGAAGTACACCGAACTCGTCGCTCAGTACGGTGCGAGCGAAGTGGGTCTGCTGACAGGCGACACCAACATCAATGCGCGAGCGCGCATCGTCGTCATGACGACCGAAGTGCTGCGCAACATGCTCTACGCCGATTCCGATCTCTTGGCCGACCTCGCCTATGTCGTCATGGACGAAGTGCACTACCTCGCCGACCGCTTCCGCGGCGCAGTGTGGGAAGAGGTCATCATTCACCTGCCGCCGCACGTGCGCATGATCTCACTCAGCGCCACCGTGTCGAATGCAGAAGAGTTCGGTGACTGGCTACAGGTGGTGCGCGGCGACACCGACGTCATCGTCAGTGAGTCGCGACCGGTTCCTCTCGAGCAGCACGTGCTCGTGCGCTCGAAGCTGCTCGATCTCTTCGACTCTTCCGGCACCGCGGCAACGCACCGCGTGAACCCAGAGCTCGTTCAGCTCGCGCGCGCGGGCGGTCATGTTCCGCATCGCGGGCGTCAGCATCACCCGCGGCGCTGGGAGAAGCGCCCCGGCGCTGATGGTCGGACGGATCGCGCAGAAGTAGTCGGTCTTCTCGGTGCGAAGAACCTGTTGCCAGCGATCTTCTTCATCTTCAGTCGCGCAGGGTGCGATCAAGCTGTGCGACAGCTCGTGCGATCGGGCATCCGGCTCACCGATGCTGCGGAACGCGAAGAGATTCGCGAGATCGTCGAAGACCGCTGCCGCACTCTCCGCGACGACGACCTCGCCGTGCTGGGCTACTGGGAGTGGCTTGACGGCCTGCAGCGCGGTGTTGCCGCGCACCATGCTGGCCTGCTGCCCGCCTTCAAGGAGGTCGTCGAAGAACTTTTCCAGCGCCGACTGCTGCGCGTCGTGTTCGCGACGGAGACCCTCGCCCTCGGCATCAACATGCCCGCGCGCACTGTCGTTCTCGAGAAGCTCGAGAAGTTCAACGGTGAAGCGCGGGTACCGATCACTCCAGGCGAGTACACCCAACTCACCGGCAGGGCCGGGCGACGCGGCATCGACACCGAGGGCCACTCGGTCATCCAGTGGACGGGTGGGCTCGACCCGCAGGCCGTCGCTGCGCTCGCCTCACGACGCACCTATCCGCTCAACTCGAGTTTCCGGCCGACCTACAACATGGCGGTCAACCTCATCGAGCAGTTCGGTCGCCAACGCACTCGCGAGGTGCTCGAATCGAGTTTCGCCCAGTTCCAGGCCGACCGCGCCGTCGTCGACCTCGCGCGCACACTGCGCAAGAACCAGCAGGCGCTCGAGGGCTACGCAACGGCGATGACGTGCCACCTCGGTGACTTCACCGAGTACTCGGCACTGCGTCGCGAACTCAGCGATCTCGAGCGCGGCGCTCGGCGCGCAGGAGAGCCCGGTGAGAAGGCCGACCGCATTCGTCGACAGAAGCAGATCGAGGGCGTGCGCACCCGAATGCGCAAGCATCCCTGCCACGGTTGCGCCGATCGCGAATCACACGCCCGATGGGCGGAACGCTGGTGGCGGTTGCAGCGCGAGACTGAGAAGCTCGGCCGCCAGATTTCGGGCCGCACGGGCGCGGTCGCGGCCGTCTTCGACCGCATCACCGAGGTGTTGAGCGAGCTCGGCTATCTCGAGCACGACGAGCACGGCCGGCTCGGTCTGACGGTGCACGGTCGGTCGCTGCGCCGCATCTACGGCGAACGTGACCTGCTCGTCGCCGAAGCTCTCAGACACGGCTACTGGAACGGACTTGACGCCGCAGGGCTCGCCGCTATGGCCAGCGCGATCGTGTTCGAGGCGCGCCGCGATGACGGCCAAGCCCCCGAGTACGCGCTGCCTCGCGGAGCGTTTCGGCGTGCTCTCGAGCTCACTCAGTTGCGATGGGCCGAGCTCGACGATCTTGAGCGCGCACACAAGCTGCCGGGCACAGAGCCACTCGCCACGACGCTCGCTCTCCCCATGCACCGGTGGGCTTCGGGCGGAGCCCTTGACTCGGTGTTGCGCGACTCTGACCTCGCCGCCGGCGACTTCGTGCGCTGGACCAAGCAGACAATCGACTTGCTCGATCAAGTTTCTCTCGTCGCCGACGGCACCGTCGGCCGCACCGCGCGGGGCGCACTCGACGCCATCCGCCGCGGCATCGTCGCCTACAGCTCGGTCGCATAGATCAGGCAACACACGTGCGTCTTCTAGGCTGGTCGATTGTGACGACCACTGCGCGCCCGACGAGCACTGCCGCCTGGGTCGCGCCGTTGCCACTGTCGGCAGCCGTCATCGTCGCGGCGATCGGCGGCTGGATGCAGCACCTGGGTTACCCCGATGTCGGGTGGTGGCCGCTCACCATCGTGGGCTGCGCTGCCGTGCTTCTCGCGCTACGCGGGCGCAGCATCCCCGGTGCCATGCTCGTCGGCGCCGTCGGGGGCTTCGCCTACTACGGCCCGCTCATCGAGTGGCTCACCGTCTATCTGGGCATCGTGCCCTGGCTCGCCCTCACGCTCGCGCAAACCGTCTTATGCGCGATCGGCGCGGTGCTCATCACCCTCGCCTGGCGATGGGTGCCTCGCGCGTGGCCTGGCACAGCCGGGCGGCTGATTCTGACTCCCGCGGTCGTTGCCGCTGCCTTCACGACGCGTGAAGCGGTCGCGAGCGTCTGGCCTTTCGGTGGCTTCGCCTGGGGACGACTCGCGCACAGCCAGGCCGAAGGACCGCTTGTCGAGTGGGCTGCCTGGATCGGGTTCTCGGGCTTGAGCTTCGTGCTCGCGTGGTTCGCGGCCACCCTCGCTGTCGTGACGATCGAGCGCCGGGTTCCCGTGGTGCCGCGATGTGTCCTGCCAGTAGGGCTCGCTGCCGCCCTCCTGGTGTGGCCGGCGTTTCCCATCACGACGACGGGAACCTTCACGGTCGCAGCCGTGCAAGGCAACTCGAATTCGGGGCTCTTCGCCGACTACGAGCGCGGGGAGATCCTGCAGGACCACTACGACGCCACGACGTCTCTCTTCGACCGCGGTCTCGACCTCGATGTCATCGTCTGGCCCGAGAACGCGAGCGACCTCGACCCGCTACGCAGCGAGTACGCAGCCTCAGTGGTTGAGCTCGTGAGCGACCGGCTCGATGCGCCACTGGTCGTCGGTACGATCACGGCCGAGGGCGACGAGACCTTCAATTCAGTTCTGCTCTGGGAAGCGGGGGAGGGGCCCGTCGACCAGTATGACAAGGTGCATCCGGTGCCCTTTGCCGAATACCTGCCCGCGCGCGAGTTCTTCTACCCGCTCGCTCCGAGTCTGTTCGACCTGGTGCCGCGCGACTACTCGTTCGGCGAACGCGACACCGTGGTCGACATCGACGGCGTCATTGCGGGAATCTCAATCTGCTACGACATCGTGGACGACGACTTGCTAGCGCGGCAGATCGATGAAGGTGCCGAAGTGCTTCTTGCCCCGACGAACAACGCCGACTTCGGGGTCAGCGACCAGAGCGTGCAACAGCTCGCGATCGCGCGACTGCGCGCCGTTGAGTCGGGTCGCGCTCTCGTCAACACGTCCACGGTCGGAGCGAGCGCGATCGTACTCCCTGACGGCTCCACACTCGACTCGCTTCCGCTCTTCACTCCGGGCACGATGGTGCAGGAGGTTCCGCTGAGCGACACTGTGACTCCCGCACACGCGCTCGGTCGCACTCTCGAGTGGTTCCTCGTGTTGCTGGCTCTCGCAACGACGTTGCTCGGGGGAGTGCTCGCGCGCCACGAGCGGTGCCGTGTAGTCGCTGAGGCGACACAGTGATGCGCACCTTGGTCGTCGTGCCGACGTATGACGAGGCCGAGAGCATCCGCAGCATCATCGCGCGGGTTCGCGCAGCTGTGCCCGAGGCACACGTGCTCATTGTCGACGACGCCTCACCCGACGGCACGGGTGACATCGCCGATGAGCTCGCCGCCGATGACAGTGCTATCCGCGTGCTGCACCGTCCCGGTCGTGAGGGGCTCGGCACGGCGTATCTCGCGGGCTTCGCCGTCGCCGCCCAGGAGCAGTTCGACGCCGTCGTCGAAATCGACGCTGACGGCTCGCACGACCCGGCCGAGTTGCCCGCCATGCTCGCCTTGCTCGACAACGACGGAGTGGATCTGGTCATCGGCTCACGCTGGGTACCGGGAGGCAGTGTTGTGCACTGGCCGTGGTTGCGACGCGCGATATCTCGAGCCGGCAACCGTTATGCCCGATGGATGCTGCGCTCACGCATCCGCGACCTCACAGCTGGCTTCCGTGCCTTCAGGGTGTCAGCGCTCGATGACCTCGACCGAGCTGCTGTCTCCTCGCAGGGGTATTGCTTCCAGGTCGAACTCGCGTGGCGCGTCGAGCGCGCCGGGGGCGGAGTGGTCGAGCACCCCATCATCTTTGTGGAGCGTGCCGAGGGGCGTTCGAAGATGCACTCGGGAATCGTCGCGGAAGCCCTCGTCAGGGTCACGGGTTGGGGCATCGCCTCATGGTTCGGCCGCGTGCCACACCATGAGCGCGCGGGCACTCCCGGCCGCGAGCCGCGCGCCTAGGCGCCGATGCGCTCACCGCCACCACGGCGCGCGCGCAAGAGTGCAAGTCGCTCTTGGAGCAACTCTTCGAGTTCTTCACGCGAGCGGCGCTCGAGCAGCATGTCCCAGTGGGTGCGGGCTGCCTTGACTTCGCCAGCGTCGACCTCGACGGGTGTGCCGTCAGGCGCGAGCAACACTCCCTCACGTCCTGACTTTGGCGACTCCCACGTGTCCGGCAGTTCGGCGTCTGCGGCGAAGACGACCTCGAACTGCTCGCCATCGTCGGTGCGGTATCGAGCGCGCTGACGGTCGGCGAACTCGACGCCCTCTTCGCTCTGCATGCTCTGAGCGCCGAGTCTCATGCCGCGCAAGGTGCGGTCTGCCATCGTGCTCCTCCTCTTCAGTCGTCGACGGCCGCGACGTCGTTCCCTCGCGGAGCGCGCCGACGCAATTCATGTATAGGTATAGACCCCCGAGAGGCCTGAGGCATTCCGAGCCATGGGGGTTCCCAGTCTCTTGCCAGGGCGCAGTCAGCCCCCGAGCCAGACTCGTCGGCACCGTGGCGCATGGCGCCACACGCGCTCAGGAGCGCTCGGCAAGCACCTCGAGTGCGAGGTCGGCGCGGTCAGTGACGATTCCGTCGACGCCCCGGTCGAGCAGGCGGCGCATGACGTCTTGATCGTTGATGGTCCACACGTGGACCTCGACGCCCGCAGCGTGGAAGGCCCGCAGCCTGGCGGGGGAGACCGTGTCGAGTCCCAGCGCGCGCTCGGGAATCTGCACGGCATGCAGACCGCGGAGTGCAGCACGTACGGCCGGGCCGCCCCGTACGACGCTCGCGAGCAGGGCTGCGGCGAAACGAGGCCCCGAGGCGCTCGTCGCAACCTCGGGAAGCAAGCGCAGGGCTGCACGGCGACGCCGCTCGCTGAACGACGTCAGCAGCACGCGTTCTTCTGCCCGTACAGCGCGTACGGCGGCGACGGTTGGTTCTACCGAGGCTGCTGACTTGAGGTCGATGTTGAAGTGCGCGTCAGGAAAGGCGTCGAGCGCCTCGGCAAGCGTCGGCATGTGCTGACCTTCGCCCAGATCGACCTTCGCGAGCTCAGCAACGGTGAGGCTCTCGACCTTGTCGCTCCTGCCCAGCGCCACGCGCGACAGTTCGGGGTCGTGCGCGATCACGGCCACACCATCGGCACTCGCGTGCACGTCGGTCTCGAGGCACGAGACTCCAAGGCCGATCGCAGCGGCAAAGGCCAGCAGGGTGTTCTCGGGGGCCTGCGTCGCGAGTCCCCGATGAGCGAGCACACGCGGAGTCTCGCCCGCGAAGTAGGGATGCTGAGCAATCACTTCTGTTGTCGAGAGGCGTCGCCGCCGAGGAAGCCGTTGCCGATGCCTTTCAGCGCCTCGGTGAGTTCGCTCGGAATGATCCACATCTTGTTCGATTCGCCCTCGGCGAGTTTCGGCAGCGTCTGCAGGTATTCGTACGCGAGCAGAGCCGAGTCTGGATTGCCTGCGTGAATCGCCGCGAACACGGTCTTGATCGCTTCGGCCTCAGCCTCGGCACGCAAGACTTGGGCCTTCGCTTCACCCTCAGCCTTGAGAATCGCCGACTGCCGGGCACCTTCCGCCTCGAGAATCTGCGATTGCTTGGTGCCTTCAGCGGTGAGGATGACGGCGCGGCGATCGCGCTCGGCACGCATCTGCTTCTCCATCGAGTCTTGGATGCTCACCGGCGGGTCGATCGCCTTGAGCTCAACGCGGTTCACGCGCAGGCCCCACTTGCCTGTCGCCTCGTCGAGCACAACCCGCAACTGACCGTTGATGTTGTCGCGACTCGTGAGCGCCTCTTCGAGGTTCAGTCCACCGACGACGTTGCGGAGCGTCGTGACAGTCAGTTGCTCGACGCCGGCAAGGTAGTTCGCGATCTCGTACGTTGCGGCACGGGCATCCGTCACCTGGAAGTAGATGACCGTGTCGATCGAGACGACGAGGTTGTCTTCGGTGATGACCGGTTGCGGTGGAAACGAGACGACCTGCTCGCGCATGTCGACGAGCGGCCGCATGCGGTCGATGAACGGCACCAGGATGTTGAGCCCTGGCTGCAGCGTCTTGTGGTAGCGGCCGAGACGTTCCACCACGCCTGCGTAGGCCTGGGGCACGATGCGGATCGCGCGCAAGATGACGACGACCACGAAGATCGCGACGACGATGAGTAGTGCGGTGATGAACAACTGGCCAGGATCGAACAGCATGAGTCACGCTCCTTCTGGTGAGTTCGGTTCGGTGGTACCCGTTGCGGCACCTGCCGCCGCAACAACCGCGGTGGCCCCTTCGATGCGCACGACGACGGTGCGAGTGCCCTCAACGAGCGGCTCGCTCGGTGCGTCATCGTCAAGTCGGGCTGTCCAGGTCTCGCCATTTGCGAGGCGCACGTAGCCGCCAAGGTCGGTGACGGTTGACGTGACGCGACCGCTCATGCCCGCGAGAGCGTCGACGTTGGTGAGGGCCGGCGGCGAGTTGCGATTGAGCGTCTTCAGCAAGAGTGGCCTGATCGTGAAGAGCAACAACGCCGAGAGCACGGCTGCGGCAAGAATCTGCACCCACCATTCGGCGCCGAGCAGGTTCGCACCGAGTCCGCCGATCAGCGAGCCGGCCGCGATCATGAGAAAGGTGAACTCGAGGGTCAGCAGCTCGATGATGACGCACACGATCACGAAGACGAGCCACATGATCCACAGGAACTCGGTCAGGTCGACCACGCGCACCCTCCTCGACGTCGTGTGTTGCTCACGCTATCACCGGCCCCTGACCGTCTCTCGGGCCTGCGGTACCTCCGCGAAGGAAGGGGAGACGATAGGGTCGAGAACCGTGAACACCCCGTTGCAGCCCGGCCAGCTCGCCGGCAAAACCGCCCTCGTCACTGGCTCCTCACGCGGCATCGGCGCCGACACCGTCAAGTACTTCGCCGCCGCGGGCGCGAATGTGGTCGTCAACTATCGTGCGAAGGCGCCGCGGGCCGAGAAGCTTGTCGCCGAGATTGAAGCCGCAGGCGGCCAGGCCATCGCCGTGGGTGCCGACCTCACCGACCCCGCCTCGGTCACGGCACTGATGGATGCCGTACGCGAGCGCTTCGGCAGCCTCGACATTCTCGTGCTCAACGCCTCTGGCGGCATGGAGTCGGGCATGGGCGAAGATTACGCTCTGCGCCTCAATCGCGACGCGCAAGTCGACGTGCTCACCCAGGGTGCCGAGCTCATGACAGAGGGCGGACGCATCGTCTTCGTGACGAGTCACCAAGCCCACTTCATCCGTACCGTGCCGACCATGCCGGAGTACGAGGCCGTGGCGCTCTCGAAGCGAGCGGGCGAGGATGCCCTCCGCGAGCTCATTCCGAGCCTCGAGGCACGCGGCATCGGCTTCACGGTCGTCTCGGGCGACATGATCGAAGGCACCATCACTGCGACTCTCCTCGAGCGTGCGGCCCCTGGCGCAATCGACGCTCGAAAGGAGGCGGCAGGCAAGCTCTACAACGTCAGCGAGTTCGCCGCCGAGGTCGCTCAGGCCGCCGTTGACCCCGTGCCTGCCGACAACACGCGCCTCGTGGGCGACGTGAGCTACTTCACCGAGTTCTCGGGGGAGTAGTGGTGGGGCCCCAGCGCGGCCTGCGGAGAACATCCCGAATCATTCTCATGGACAGCCACGGCGCTGCTTTGCTGTTCATGACCGCCGCACCCGACTCCACTCGGTTCGCCCGCTGGATCACGCCAGGAGGGGGAGTCGATCCGGGGGAGTCGCACGAACAGGCTGCCGTACGTGAACTGTTCGAGGAGACCGGCCTGGTCGTCACCGAAGTGGGCGAGCCAGTCTGGAGCCTCGACTTTGAGGTCGCCTGGGACGAGGCCGATCACGACCGCGGGCATGCCGAGTACTACGTCGTTCGGTGCGAGCGTTTTGAGCCAGTCTCAACACACTGGACAGCGGACGAACACATCGACGTGACAGCGCATCGCTGGTTCACCGCGGATGAATTGCTGCGCTCGGGCGAGCCGTTCGAGCCCTATGACCTGCCGAGGCTCTTGCGGGCCGTGGCAACAGAGAGTTGAGACAGCGTCCGCATGATTCGATCGAGCGCTGCTGAGAACCCGGTACCACCTGCGTGGTACGACGTGGCGTTCTCTGTCGTTCCACTGGTCATCGCCGCTCTCACCGTGATGGCGATCGTCTCACTCGTGCGACGCTGGCGTGCGTTGAGCGTCGTCGAAGCTGCGCTGTGGACGGCATTCGTCGTCGTCCTTCCCGTTGTGGGCAGCCTCGTCTGGCTCGGTCCTGGTCGAGCAGCGACAGATCGCCGCTGGGCTGAATCACCCGTGAGTCGCGTCGTTCATGACATCCGATAATGCACATTATGTCAGTTCGGAGACCTCTGGATCGTGGAATGGAACTCTAGCTCTAAGTGTTCCTCATGAATATCTCCCCCGACTTTGGTCCGCTTGCCGCTGCTGGCATCGTCGGCTTCGTTCTGTGGCTCGCGTTCACGGCTGGCGTCATCGCTGTCAGCATCTGGCTGACGTACACGATCATCTGGCGAGCCGTTCGTCGAGGGCTACGCGAGTTCTACCGACCCGACTCGCACTGAGGTCGCGACAGCTCCCGCCAACTCAGGAAGCCCACCAAGCGGCGCAGCCAGCGTGCTCACGCTCCTCCGCTACGCTCACGCGGATGCACTCACCATCTGAGAACTCCGGCGAAGCTACCGCGCGCGCGCAGCGGTGCCCCTGCCTCAGCGGCCTGCCCTATGCCGAGTGCTGCGCACCTTTGCACCACGGCACCACCGTCGCCCAGACTGCCGAAGCACTCATGCGCTCCCGCTACAGCGCCTTCTCACAGGGATTGCCGCAGTACCTGCTCGACACCTGGCACGAGTCGACGCGGCCGTCGGCACTCGAGCTCGATGCGAGCATCCGCTGGTACCGGCTCGACCTCCACGGCCGCGAACGGGGAGGACCACTCGATGTGGCCGGAGTCGTTGAGTTTGAGGCGTATTGGCGCTCCCCCGACGACCGTGGATCGCACCGAGAACGCAGCACCTTCGTGAGAGAGTCCGGTCGCTGGTACTACGTCGACGGAAGTAGATAGCTCGGCACTGGCCGTCACCCCAGCGCGATCTGCTCGACGGCGTCGACTACCGCCTCGACTGACACCGTAGTGATCACCTCGTGCGTCGCTGCCGCTCGCAGCAGCGGTTCGACGGTGTCGAAATCACGCGCGATCGCTGTCTGGTCTTCGGCAGATCGCCCGAAGGGATTGGTGGTGCGCAGTCGAGTGCGCTCGAGCATGACCTCCAGGGGTGCGCTGAGCAAGATGACAGCGTCGAATCGTTCGGAAAATTTCCCCTGGTTTCGCACCGTGCCAGCGACCGCAAGCGGAGACGCTCTCGGGGCGTCGAGCAAGCGTTGCATGTTTCCCTCGCGCCAGATGCGTTCTCCTGGCCAGGCTGAGGTATCGTCAGCGATCTCGACCCACTCAGGAAGGTCGGTGTCAATCGTGCTCCACCCGCGAAACGCGAGCTCGAGCAAGACAGTCGACTTGCCCGTGCCCGACATGCCGGTGAGCAGGATGGCCATCACGTCACCCTCGATTCGTCGCCGCCGCCCACTGTTCGAGCTTCGCTGCAGCGGCGCCCGAATCGATCGCCTCGGTAGCGACGAGCAACTGCTCCCCCAATCGCTCGAGCAGTGGTCTGCGCAGTTGCTCGGGGTCTTGCGCGAGCCGAAACGACACGAGTCCAGCAGCCGCATTGAGTCGAACGATGTCACGCACCGGGCCGGGCTCACCCGCCAGCACCGAACGGGCCAGCGTGGCATTGTGCTCAGGCGAGTCGCCGAGAAGGTCGTCGATCTGCGCAGTCTCGATGCCGAGTTCACGCGGGTCCAAGTCGTGTTCGGTGACGAAGCCGCGCGAGACTTCCCAAATATGGCTGTGACCGGTCGTCGTGATCTTGTCGATGCCATCGTCGCCGCGGTAGACGAGCGCAGTAGCGCCACGCGTGCGGAAGACGCCGACAATGAGCGGCACTCGGTCGAGCGCCGACACCCCCACCGCTGACGCTTCGGGCCTCGCCGGATTGCACAACGGACCGAGAATGTTGAACACGGTGGAGATGCCCAGTTGGCGTCGCGGCGGGCCAGCGTGGCGGAATCCGGGGTGAAACACTGCGGCGTTGAGAAAGGTCAGGCCGACCTCGTCGAAGACTTCGACCAACTGCTCCGGTTCGAGGTTGATGTCAACGCCAAGTTGCGTGAGAACATCGCTCGCACCCGAAGCGGAACTCGCTGCGCGGTTGCCGTGCTTGGCCACCGGCACTCCCGCCGCGGCCGCGACGATCGAGGCAATCGACGAGACGTTGACGACGGCGCCATAAGGGTCTCCCCCGGTGCCGACAATGTCGAGCACCATCGAATCGATCGGGATGCTCCGCGCAGCCCGCAGTGCCGCATCTCGAAAACCCACGATCTCGTCGACCGTTTCGCCTTTGGCCTTGAGTGCCACGAGGAATGCACCCAATTGGGCCTCGGTGGCTTCGCCGGCCACGACCTGCTCCATCGCCCACGACGCTTCGGCAATCGAGAGATCGTCACCCTCGAGCATCTTGGTCAACACGAGCGGCCAGGAAGGAGTCGTCGACATGCCTCGATGGTAGTGAATCGTGTCGATCGGGCATGTCGGCGCGACAGAGAGCGGTCGAACATCGGTCATAATGAAGGGGTGACCAGTACCTCGCTCTCGAGTTCTCTCAGCGCGCCCACCATCAACCGGCCGAACGTCGTCGCCGTGGGCACCATCGTCTGGCTCGGAAGCGAGGTGATGTTCTTCGCCGGCCTCTTCGCGATCTACTTCACGTTGCGTTCCACGTCGCCCCAGTTGTGGGAACAGGGCACTGAACTGTTCAACATTCCCTTCGCAGCCGTCAACACGACGATCCTCGTGCTCTCGAGCGTGACGTGCCAGTTCGGCGTCTTTGCCGCAGAACGACTGCAGGCACGCCGCACCGGCTGGAAGCCCAGTCAATGGGGAATGATCGAGTGGTTCTTCTTGACCTACGCGATGGGCGCCATCTTCGTCGTCGGTCAGATCTATGAGTACTCGGTGCTCGTCAGCGAGTACGTCACGCTCAACTCAGACGCGTTCGGATCAGCGTTCTATCTCACGACCGGCTTCCACGGCCTGCACGTGACCGGTGGCCTCATCGCCTTCCTGTTGGTGATCGGCCGCGCATATGCCGTGAAGACGTTTACGCATCGCGATGCCACGAGCGCCATCGTGGTCTCCTATTACTGGCACTTCGTCGACGTGGTCTGGATCGGCCTGTTCCTCGTCATCTACGTGCTCCGATGAATCGCAGAATCGAGTCGAACCGCACCATGGCACACAGCAGCCACTCCCCCGCCCGCCGCGTTGGCCGACGTCACCCTCTGGCCGCGGCAGCACTTCTCGTCGTCGGTCTCCTTGCCACCGGCGGTGCTTACGCTCTCGCCACGACGACCGCCACGGCGGAGACCACGGCGGCGGGTGAGGCTCAGGTCGACGAGGGCGGCAAGCTCTTCGCCGCCAACTGCGCGAGCTGCCACGGCCTCAACGGTGAGGGCACCGAAGCCGGACCGACCGTGATCGGTGCCGGCTCTCTCGCCGTCGAGTTCCAGGTCGGCACTGGTCGCATGCCGATGGCAGCCTCAGGCCCTCAAGCCGAGCAGAAGCCCGTGCAGTTCACGCAAGAGCAGATCGACGCGATGGGCGCGTGGGTTGCCTCGCTCGCTCCCGGCCCCGGCATCCCGGCAGACCGCTACATCGCGGGCGACGGTGACGCCGCAAACGGTGCAGAGCTCTTCCGCATCAACTGCGCCATGTGCCACAACGTGGCAGGCGCTGGTGGCGCGCTCACCGAAGGCAAGTGGGCACCGGGGCTCATGGGCGTCGAGCCCATTCACGTGTATGGCGCGATGGTCACAGGCCCGCAGAACATGCCCGTATTCAGCGACCTGAACCTCACCCCCGAAGAGAAGAACGACATCATCACGTACTTGCTGTACGTGGAAGAGAACCCCTCTGCTGGCGGATGGGATCTAGGTTCACTGGGCCCCGTCTCAGAGGGACTCTTCATCTGGATCTTCGGCCTCGGCGCGCTCGTCGGTGTGACCATCTGGCTCACCGCGAAGTCGAACTAGGCCCGCAGCACGTACCGAGGAAAGGACCACAATGTCTGACGCTCACGACGGCCACGGCGGCGAGACCGCGGGCAAGGCTGTCGCTCAGCTGGACGACCACCAGGCACCGGCTCCTGCCGTCGCCGTGGTGCGGGCGGACCGCATCGAGAACCCGGGATTCCCGCCCGAAAGGCTTCGCGTCACCGACCTCGACCCGAAGAAGGAGAAGCAGGCCGAGCGCACCATCTCGCTGCTGTTCTTCCTGTCGATCATCGGCAGCGTGCTTGCCGTGGCCGCGTACATCCTCTTCCCCATTGAAGAGGGCGACTTCGGCACCGTCCGCATCAACAACATGTTGCTCGGGGTCGGCATCACGCTTGGCCTTCTCGGCATCGGCATCGGTGCCGTGCACTGGTCGAAGGCGCTCATGCACGGCCACGAGGAAGTCGAGGAGCGTCACCCCACGCGCGGTAGCGACGAGTCGCGCGAGCGCGCTGTCGAGATCTTCAGCGAAGCCAACAAGGAGTCGGGCTTCACGCGCCGCACTCTCATGCGCAACACCATGATCGGCGCCCTCATCGCGACGCCCATTCCCGCCATCGCGCTGTTCCGCGACCTTGCGCCTGCGGAAGACCCGGTGGCGCTGCTCAAGCACACGATGTGGGACACGGGCGTTCGACTCACTCGCGACCCATCCGGCACTCCCATCAAGGCCTCAGACGTCACGATCGGTTCCGCATTTCATGTCATTCCCGAGGGGCTTGCAGAGCTTGAGTCGCACCGCCTCGAGGAGAAGGCGAAAGCCGCCGTTCTGCTCATGCGTCTTCCTGTCGACGAGCTCAATGAGCGCGAAGACCGGGCCAGCTGGTCGTACGACGGCATCGTGGCCTACTCGAAGATCTGCACGCACGTCGGGTGCCCCGTGGCGCTCTATGAGCAGCAGACGCATCACCTACTGTGCCCATGCCATCAGTCGCAGTTCGACGTCGCGAACCACTGCGAGGTCATCTTCGGGCCCGCCGCCCGCCCTCTCCCGCAACTTCCCATCACTGTCGATGATGAGGGCTACCTCGTCGCGCAGAGTGACTTCACCGAACCTGTTGGCCCGAGCTTCTGGGAGCGTGCACTGTGAGCACTGCAGCACCGCAGGCCGAAACCTCGGCCGTAGCACCCTCGCGCGGCATGCGCTTCACCGGGTGGGCGGCGAACTACGTCGACGAGCGTACGAGTGCGTCGACCGCCGTCAAGGCGCTCGGTCGCAAGATCTTCCCTGACCACTGGTCGTTCATGCTCGGCGAAGTTGCGCTGTACAGCTTCATCGTCATCTTGCTCAGCGGCACCTTCCTCACCTTCTTCTTCGACCCGTCGATGACCGAGGTCGAGTACGAAGGCTCGTACGTACCGCTGCAGGGCATCCCGATGTCGGTGGCCTACCACTCGGCTCTCGACATCTCGTTCGAGATCCGTGGTGGCCTGCTCATGCGACAGGTGCACCACTGGGCCGCGCTGTTGTTCGTCGCCTCGATCGGGCTTCACATGCTGCGCGTGTTCTTCACGGGCGCGTTCCGCAAGCCGCGCGAGTTCAACTGGATCGTTGGCTTCCTGCTCTTCGTCATGGCGATGGCGCTCGGGTTCACCGGCTACTCGCTTCCTGACGACCTGCTCTCGGGCAACGGCCTTCGCATCATCGACGGCATGATCAAGGCCGTACCGGTGGCCGGCGCGTGGATCTCCTACCTGCTCTTCGGAGACGAGTTCCCGGGCACGGACATCATTCCGCGCCTCTACGTGTTGCACATCATGCTCTTGCCAGCGATCACGATCGCGCTCATCGGTATCCACATGGTGTTGCTGATCGTCAACAAGCACACGCAGTTCGCTGCCCCCGGCCGCACCAACGACAACGTCGTGGGTTCGCCGGTGCTCCCGGGCTTCGCTGCCAAGGCTGGTGGGTTCTTCTTCCTCGTCTTCGGCGTCATCGTGCTCATCGCCTCGTTCTTCACGATCAACCCGATCTGGAACTACGGCCCGTACGACCCCTCCCCCGTGTCTGCAGGCACCCAGCCTGACTGGTACATCGGCTTTGCCGACGGAGCCCTGCGACTGATTCCGCCGAACCTGGACTGGGTCGATCCCCTCGGCCATACCTGGCCGTTCGGAGTTCTCATCCCGCTCGTAGGCCTGCTGGTGTTTCTCGCCGCCGTCGCCCTCTATCCCTTCTTCGAGGCGTGGATCACGGGTGACAAGCGCGAGCACCACATCGCCGAGCGCCCGCGCAACGCCCCAGTGCGCACGGCGATCGGCGCGGCCGGGGTGACGTTCTACGCGGCGCTCTGGGCTGCTGCAAGTTCCGACCTCATCGCTACGCACTTCCGGCTGTCGATCGAGGGCGTTATCCACGCGCTGCAGTTCGCCACGATCGTTGGACCGTTCATCGCGTACTTCATTACGAAGCGCGTCTGCCTCGCTCTCCAGCGTAAAGACCGCGAGATCGCGTTGCATGGCTACGAATCGGGACGCATTGTGCGGCTACCGGGCGGCGAATACATCGAGGCGCACGAGCAGCTCGACGACTTCGAGCGGTGGCGCCTGGTGAGCTTCGACGAGTACCAGCCGATCATGCTGCGCCCGAACGCCCAAGGCCGCATCACGCTCACCCAGCGCACACGAGCAGGGCTCTCGCGCTGGTTCTTCGAAGACCGCATCGCCCCCGTAACAAAGGGCGAGCTCGAGTCGCAGTCTCACCACTAATTCGATCCAAGCGAGAACCCCCCGGCGCTGATTGCACCGGGGGGTTCTTGCGATTTGGGACCAGCGACGGGGCCGGGAACGGTGCTCACTGGCGACCTGACACGTCGATCAGCCGGCCGACTCGTAACATCGCAAGACACGACAAGTCCCGCCCGCTCCCGGCCTAGCTGGAGCCATGCGCCAGCGGCGCGAGAACGCACGCTGTCGCTAGAAGACGCGACGCATGTACTCGGCACCCTGCGAGTACCCAAGACGGTCGTAGAAACCGCCAGCGCGTCGCGCGGCAACCGTCAGTTGTCGAACTCCGCGGCGCACGCATTCGCTCTCGACCTCACGAACAAGAGCTGTGCCGAGATCAAGACCGCGCGCCTCATTGTCGACGACGATCTCCTGCAGCTGAGCAGACAGCCCGTTCGTCGACAAGAGTCTGGTGATCGTCACCAGCGCGTAGCCCTGCACAGCGCCGCTCTCGTCTTCCGCAACGAGCAGCAAAGAGTTCTGCCCACCGTCCGCGACGATCTCCGCGAAACTCTCGTCGAAGGCGCTCCGCACGGGCACGAACGCCGCGCCGAGCTGCTGCACGAGCGGGAAGACAGCGTCAGCGTCGGCCGCCACCGCGAGACGGACGGCCATGTCAGCGTCCGAAGTTGCCGCGGTAGTACTCGTAGACCCAGCCGACGAGGCCGATGAGGGCGAAGGGCACGGCGTAGGCAACGATCCAGAACGAGATCGACAGACCGAGGAAGGCGACCGCGGCTCCGCCCGCGAGCATGACAGGCCACCAGCTCCACGGCGGGAAGAAGCCTTGCTCGGCGTCACCGTCGTCGATGTCGGCATCAAGACGGTCTTCAGCGAGAACCCCGCCCTGGTTGCGCAGCGACATCCACAAGTAGAACGCGATGAACAACGCCAGAATCGAGCACAGCGCGAGCGCCACGGTTCCCACAGGCTCCACCTGCCCGTCGTCGATGAGCGCCCACACGGGGTAGATCACCGAGAGGATGCCGAAGAAGATCGACAGGATGACGAAGAGGTTGATATTGGTCTTCATGCCGCGTGACCTACTTCACTGAGTTGTCGTCGAGGTCGAGAACCGGCGCATCGGGGCCGTCCTTGAGCGGTCCGATTCCCATCGGAATGCCAGCCTCGGGGTGGTTGAGGTCGAATGCCGGCGACTCCGAGCGGATCCGCGGGATCGACGTGAAGTTGTGGCGCGGCGGAGGGCATGACGTGGCCCACTCGAGCGAGCGTCCGTAGCCCCACGGGTCATTCACCGTGACGAGGGGCGCCTTGCGAGCCGTGATGTAGACATTGAGAAGGAAGGGAATCATCGAAGCGGCAAGCAGAATCGAGCCCAGCGTCGACAGCTGGTTCATCCACGTGAAGCCGTCCTCGACAAGGTACGTCGCGTATCGACGGGGCATTCCGACCACGCCGAGCCAGTGCTGCACGAGGAAGGTCGCGTGGAAGCCGATGAAAAGGGTCCAGAAGTGGATCATGCCGAGACGCTCGTTGAGCATCTTCCCCGTCCACTTCGGCCACCAGAAGTAGAAGCCAGCGAACATGGCGAAGACGACGGTGCCGAACACCACGTAGTGGAAGTGCGCGACGACGAAGTACGAGTCAGACACGGCGAAGTCGAGCGGGGGCGACGCGAGGATCACTCCCGTGAGCCCACCGAACACGAAGGTGATGAGGAAGCCCAGCGTGAACACCATGGGCGTCTCAAACGTGACGGAACCACGCCACATCGTGCCGATCCAGTTGAAGATCTTCACGCCGGTCGGCACCGCGATGAGCATCGTCATGAGCGCGAAGAAGGGCAGGAGCACGGAACCCGTGACGTACATGTGGTGGGCCCACACCGTCATGGAGAGGGCCGCGATCGCGATCGTGGCGTAGACCAGCGTCTTGTACCCGAAGATCGGCTTGCGACTGAAGACAGGGATGATCTCCGAGACGATGCCGAAGAACGGCAGGGCGAGGATGTACACCTCGGGGTGGCCGAAGAACCAGAACAGGTGCTGCCAGAGAATGGCTCCGCCTGTCGCCGCATCGAAGACATGAGAGCCGAACATTCGGTCTGAACCGAGCGCGAAGAGAGCTGCGGCGAGCACAGGGAACGCCATGAGCACGAGCAGCGACGTGACGAGCGTGTTCCACGTGAAGATCGGCATGCGCCACATCGTCATGCCGGGAGCGCGCATCGTGATGATGGTCGTGATGAAGTTCACGGCACCGAGAATCGTGCCGAAGCCGCTGAGGGTAAGGCCGAAGACCCACATGTTTCCGCCGTAGCCCGGCGAGAAGGTCTGACTCGACAAGGGCGCATAAGCGAACCACCCGAACGAGGCAGCGCCTTGCGGCGTGAGGAAGCCGGCGACAGCGATGAGCGAGCCGAAGCTGTAGAGCCAGTAGGCGAAGGCGTTGAGCCGCGGGAAGGCGACGTCGGGAGCGCCGATCTGCAGGGGCATGAGTACGTTCGCGAAGCCGGCGAAGAGTGGCGTCGCGAACATGAGCAGCATGATCGTGCCGTGCATCGTGAAGAGCTGGTTGTACTGCTCTTTCGTCGCGACAATCTCAAGACCCGGCGCAAAGAGCTGCGCGCGAATCACGAGCGCCATGACTCCGCCGATGAGGAAGTAGAAGAACGACGTGATCAGGTACATGTACCCGATCGTCTTGTGGTCTGTCGTCGTGATCCATCCGACGAAGACATTGCCCTTGCGTCGAACAGTGGGCGATACGTGCTCGGGCGCGGGCCCTGAGACGGAGGGACGCGGTGCGGTCGTGGTCATCGCCGCTTACTCCTCTTCGCTGTCGCCGTTACCCGGCAGGTTGGCGTTGGTGTTGAACTCGGGGCCCAGCTGACCGACGTTGCCGGCGGCGCGGAGCGACTCGATGTAGGCGTCGTACTCAGCCTGAGAGACCACCTCGACATTGAAGAGCATGAGCGAGTGGTACTCGCCGCACAACTCGGCGCACTTGCCGGTGTACGACCCCTCCTTCTGCGGAATGAAGTACCAGTAGTTGGTCTTCGCGGGGATCATGTCCTTCTTGTAGAGGAAGTCGACGATCCAGAAGGAGTGGATGACGTCGCGCGATTCGATCTTGATCTCGACCTTCTGGTTCACCGGAAGGTAGAGGGTCGGCAGAGAGTCGACGTCGATGGTGTTGTTCGGGCCGGTTTCTTGTGCTTGAACGCCTGCAAAGTAGACGTCTTCGTTCACGTAGTTGAAGTCCCACGCCCAGCGCTTGCCGTAGACCTCGATGGTGACATCGGGCTCAGGAAGCGCTTCTTCGATCGCGGCCTGGTCACGAGCCGTGAAAGCGAAGAAGCCGAGCACGAGAATGAGCGGCACGACCGTGTAGAAGATCTCGATCGGCATGTTGTACCGCAACTGCACCGGAAGCCCGGTCTGGCCCTTCCGGCGCCGGTACACGATCGCGGCCCAGATGATGAGACCCCACGTGATCATGCCCACCGCGAGCAGAACGATCCACGAGGTCACCCAGAGACCGATAACGCGGTCGACCTGATTGGTCGTTCCCGGTTCGGTCGGCAACCAGCCGAGGGTCTGCTGCGTCGTGCAGCCCGCAAGGGCGATCGTGGTGACGATGGCGAGCGGGATGGCCGTCAATCGAAGACGTCGGTTGGAGCGCACCGGAGACCTCTCTGGCGTAGGCAAAGGAACAGCCTTCAGTCTATGCCACGACGCAGCCTCGATCGGCCCGCCGACGCCCGCGCGCCGCAGGCGTTCGAGGACATGTGGCGGCGTGACCGCTCGAGGCGTTCGACCCACAAACGACGAAGGGCCCGCCGAGTGGCGGACCCTTCGTCGTTGGCTCTGAAAAGCGTCAGTGGAAGCTATCGCCGCACGCGCAGCTGCCGCCAGCGTTGGGGTTGTCGATCGTGAAACCCTGCTTCTGAATGGTGTCTTCAAAGTCGATCGACGCACCGTCGAGGTAGGGAACACTCATCTTGTCGACGACCACCTCGACGCCGTCGAACTCGCGGACGAAGTCTCCGTCGAGCATGCGCTCGTCAAAGTAGAGCTGGTAGATGAGACCCGAGCAACCGCCGGGCTGAACCGCCAGGCGCAGACGAAGATCGTCGCGACCCTCTTGATCGAGCAGCGAGCGCACCTTGGCTGCGGCCGTCTCCGTGAGGGAGACGCCGTGCGTGGCGAGGGAGGTGTCGGTCATGGTGACTCCTAACAGACGGGAAACCTGCGCCCAGTGTACGACGTGCTACTGGATGCTCAGCCGATCTCGTGGCGAGCATCCAGCCGCGCGAGAAGCAGCGCCTCACTCAGCACTGCACGACGGAACACGCCGAGGTGCAGCGACTCGTTGGGGCTGTGGGCTCGTGACTCGGGGTCTTCGACGCCCGTGACCAACACGTGGGCCTCGGGAAAGACCTGCGCGAGCTCGGCAATGAACGGAATCGAGCCGCCCACCCCCGCGAGCACGGGCTCCGCGCCCCACGCCTCGGCGAGAGCCGTGATGGCGTCGTCGGCTGCCCAGCCGCTCGTGTCGACGAGGAAAGGATCGCCGAGATCGACGTTGTCGAAGGAGAGTTGTGCACCGAAGGGAGCGTGATCGCGCAAGTGGCTCTCGACCGCCGCGAAGGCGTCTGCGGCGGACTGGCCAGGTGCCACACGCACGCTCAGCTTCACGCGCACGCTCGGCGCGAGCGTGTTCGAGGCCTCTCGCACGCTCGGCGCGTCAATGCCCGTCACGGTGATCGAGGGTTGCGCCCAGATGCGGTGCAGCAACTCTCCGCGTCCGATAGGGGCCACTCCTTCGAGTAGTGCCGCCTCATGCCGCAATCTCTCTTCGGGGATGCTCGGCACCTCTTGCTCGTGGCTCTCGAGACCGGCCACCGCGACGGCACCGTCGTCGTCGTGCAGCGTCGACAGAAGGCGAATTGCCGCAAGCATGGCGTCGGGCACCGCTCCCCCATACATGCCGGAGTGAGAAGCGTGACCCAAGGTGGAGACCGTGAGCGCGAACGTCGCGTTGCCGCGAAGCCCGACTGTCAGCGACGGGGTGTCGATGCTCCAGTTGTCGGAATCGGCGACGACGATGACGTCGGCCGCCAAGAGGGTGCGATGACGCTCGAGCAGCGCGCGGAACGATCGCGAGCCGAACTCCTCCTCGCCCTCGACGAATGCGACGATGCCGACCTTGGGGTCGCCGACCACCTCGCAGAGCGCGCGAATGGCGGCCACGTGTGCCATGACACCCGCCTTGTCGTCAGCAGCTCCGCGACCATAGAGGCGGTCACCCCGTAGCGTCGGCTCGAAAGGCGCGGAGTCCCATCCCTCGGCAGCCCCTTCCGGCTGCACGTCGTGGTGCGCGTACAGAAGCACCGTCGGTCGGCCGTCGCGAGGCTCCCGTCTGGCCAGCACAGCGGGCTGACCCAGATCGCCCGTTGCGGTGGGAGCTCGGTCGACGATGACGTTGTCAAAAATGCCGAGCCCCCGCAGGAGCTCTGCCACGACGTCAGCCGAGCGACGTACGTGAGCAGGGTCAAAGCCATCCCACGAGACCGAAGGGATGCGGACGAGCTCGGAGAGCTCGGCGACCGTGCGGGAGAACCCGAGCTGTACTGCAGCGTCGAGCGCCTCTCTCGTTTCGATGGGGGTCGGAATACGGTCAGGAGAGGCGGAGCCGGTCATGCCGGTAATCTTAAGGCTCCGCAGTACCGAGGAAGGATGTGCCGACGTGGCCACCCGAGAGAGCTCCGATTCCACTTCGACCGCCGCCGAGCGCGCTTCGGCCGAGGCACACGCCCGGGCGGAGGAGATCGCGAGCGGCAAGGGCCGCCCGACTCCGACCCGCAAAGAGCGGGAAGCAGCGCGCAAGCGCCCCCTCGTGCCGAACGACCGCAAGCAGGCCGCGCGCGAGTCGCGCGAGAAGATGAATGCCGCGCGCGAGCGCGCCCGCATCGGCATGGCCAACGGCGAAGAGAAGTATCTTCCCGCAAGAGACCGTGGCCCCCAGAAGCGCTGGGTGCGCGACTACGTGGATGCTCGATGGAGTGTCGGCGAGTTCCTCATCCCCGTGATGTTGCTCGTCATCATCGCGACCTTCATTCCTTCCACTGAGGCCCAGTTCTTCTCGATCATCGCTCTGTGGAGCTACTTCCTCGTCGCCGTGCTCGACGCCACGGTGCTCGGCTGGATCGTTCGACGAAAGCTCGCCGAGCGATACGGCGCCGAGAAGGTCGAGAAGGTGCGCTGGTACGCCGCAATGCGGGCGCTGCAGCTGCGCGCGCTGCGGCTGCCCAAACCGCAGGTCAAGCGGGGCAAGTTCCCCGCCTGAGCGGTCTCAATGTCGGGCGACCTCGCCGCGAAGGTCAGTGCCGCGCGAGACCTCGGGTGATCTGCCGAGCCCACCCCGGGCCGCAGTAGAGAAAGCCTGTGTAGCCCTGCACGAGCGTGGCACCCTCCGCGAGTCGCTCTGCGGCATGCTCGGGGGTCTCGATGCCTCCAACGGAGATGACGCAGAACTCGTCGGGCACGGCAGCGCGAACGCGGCGAAGAACCTCGAGGCTACGCTCGCGCACCGGTGCACCGCTCAGGCCGCCCGCGCCCGCCGCGGCAACGATCGCCGGATCACTGCGCAGACCTTCGCGCGAGATCGTGGTGTTCGTCGCGATGATTCCCGCGAGACCGAGTTCGAGTGCGAGAGCGCACACCGCATCGATGTCGGAATCTGACAAGTCGGGAGCGATCTTGACGAGCACGGGAGTCTCTCCGGCCTCGTCAAGCACAGCGTGCAGCAGAGGACGCAACAGCTGCTCGTCTTGCAGCCCGCGAAGACCGGGAGTATTCGGAGAACTGACGTTCACGGCGAGATAGTCGGCGACGGGCGCGAGTAGTCGTGCTGAGGTGCGATAGTCGTCGACGGCGTCAGCGACGTCAACGACTCGACTCTTGCCGATGTTGGCTCCCAGTACTGCCCGGGGGTGGCGACGTCGCTCGCGCGCGAGCCGGGCCGCGGCCGCCGCGGCGCCGCGATTGTTGAAGCCCATGCGGTTGACGACGGCACGATCATCCACCAGCCGGAACAAGCGCGGACGAGGGTTGCCGTGCTGCGGAATCGCCGTCACGGTACCCACCTCGACGTGCCCGAAGCCAAGGGCCCACAAGCCGCGCACCATACGAGCGTCTTTGTCGAAGCCCGCCGCGACCCCGAAAGGCGACTCGAACTCGAGCCCGAGCGTGCGCACGGCGAGAGAAGGATCTGGCCGGGTGACGAGATGCACGACACGAGTCAGGCCGAGTGCCGGAATCGCGCGGATGACGAAGGCCGCGAGGTGATGCGCGCGCTCTGGATCAAGGCGCCGCAAGATGGTGCGGAAGAGGAAGGCGTACACGGTGCGACTCAGTCGAGACCCGAAGGCGCCGTCGTCTCGGAGTGCTCCGAGCGCAGTTGGCTGATCGCTGTCTCGAAGTCGTCGAGGTTCTCGAAGGCTTGGTACACGCTCGCGAAGCGCAAGTAGGCGACCTCATCGAGCTTGCGCAATTCGGGAAGAATCGCGAGACCGATGTCATTCGCTTCGAGTTGCGATGCGCCGGTCGCGCGCAGCGCTTCTTCTGCCCTCTGCGCGAGTTGCGCGAGATCGGCGTCTGTGACGGGTCGGCCCTGGCAGGCCTTGCGCACGCCAGCAACGATCTTCTCGCGTGAGAACGGCTCGACGACACCATTGCGCTTGATGACCATGAGACTCGCGGTCTCGGTCGTGCTGAAGCGGCGACCGCACTCCGGGCACTGCCGACGGCGACGGATGGCCAGGCCGTCATCGCTCGTGCGCGAGTCGATGACGCGGCTGTCGGGATGCCGGCAGAAGGGGCAGTGCATGGTCGTCCAGCCTAGTCGAGCGCCGACGGAGCGCCGCGGAAGCGCGCCCGCACGGCATCACCGTGCGCGGGAAGCTGTTCCGCATCGCTCAGTGACTCGACGTGGTGCGCGACCTCTGCGAGGGCATCCCGGTCATACTCGATGATCTGCTGCGGCCGCAAGAACGTGTATGCACCGAGGCCCGAAGCGAAACGAGCCTGGCCTCCGGTCGGCAAGACGTGGTTTGAGCCCGCCACGTAATCGCCCAAACTGACGGGCGTGTGGTCGCCGACGAAGATCGCTCCGGCGTTCTCGATGAGCTCGAGCAGTGCCGCGGTGTCGGCTACCTGCAGCTCAAGGTGCTCGGGGCCGTACACGTTGCTCACGGCGGCGGCCTGCGCCATGTCGTCCACGAGCACGATGGCCGATTGGTCTCCCCCGAGTGCCGTCTCGACACGCTCGCGGTGGTGGGTCGCTTCGATTGCCGACGCCAAGCGCAACTGAACCGCGTCGGCAAGCTCGCGAGAATCGGTGACGAGCACACTGCCAGCGAGTTCGTCATGCTCGGCTTGACTAATGAGATCTGCCACGACGAAGTCGGGGTTTGCCGTGCGATCGGCGATGATGAGGATCTCTGTCGGGCCAGCCTCAGAGTCGATACCGACCACGCCCTTGACGGCGCGCTTGGCGGTGGCGACGAAGAGGTTGCCAGGACCGGTGATGACCTGCACGGGTTCGAGGTCGAGGTCAGGCACGCCGTACGCGAGAGCGGCGACCGCTCCCGCTCCGCCCATCGCATAGACCTCGTCGACTCCGAGTAGCGACGCCGCGGCGAGGATGGTCGGGTGCACCTCTCCCCCGTGATCGCGCTGCGGCGGTGAGGCAAGCGCGATGGATCGCACCCCCGCCACTTGTGCCGCGACGACGTTCATGACGACGCTGGAGGGGTAGACCGCTTTGCCGCCAGGCACGTAGAGCCCCACGCGCGCCACGGGCTGCCAGCGTTGCACGATGCGCGCTCCCGGCCCCAGCTCAGTGGTGCGTTGCTCAGGTACTTGCGCGGCCGTCGCACGTCGCACGCGATCGATCGCCTCGTCGAGCGCGGCGCGTACGTCGGGGGAAAGAGCGGCTTCCGCCGCTGCCAGCCGAGAGGCGGGAACCCTCACGTGCTGCGGGCGCACACCGTCGAAGCGCTCGGCTTGCGCGAGCAGGGCGTTCGAGCCGCCCGCGCGCACCTCGGCGATGATCGCGTCGACAGCGTCGACCGCGGAGGAGACCCCCGTCTGGGCGCGCGGCACGACATCGAGAAGTTCGGCAGTGGTGAGCGCGCGTCCGCGCACGTCGATAATTCGCAACATGGCTCTCTCAGCCTAATCGCGGTGGGCCTCGGGAATAGTTGGCGCTGCATGCGGTTGCATAGACCGTGATGACCTCTGCACCCGATGCCGTCGGTTTCGACGCCTTCGCCCAAGCCTTCCGTCGTCATGCGGCGGGGGTCGCCGTGGTGACGGCGCTCGACCTCGAAGGTCGACCGGTCGGCTTCACTGCCACCTCGCTGGCGTCACTCGCCGCCGATCCCCCGCTCGCGACGTTCAACATGGCACGGAGCGCAAGCTCGTGGCCCGCGATCGACGCGACGCGTCGCGTTGCCATCAACATGATGGGTCAGGACGACTATCTCGTCGCGCGCATCATGGCGGGCCCGAACGATCGCCGATTCGAGGGCGACCACTGGGAACCAGGCCCAGGCGGCTTGCCGCTCATCGTCGGCGCGACGGCGTGGATGGTGGGGGACGTGGTCGCGGCGACCCCCGTCGCGAACAATGTCATGATCGCGGTGCAAATCGACCAGGGAGCTCTCGGCGAGCCCGATGAGCCTCTGCTCTATCACGAGCGCTCATTTCGCGCTCTCGGCGCCGAACTCTGAGCGAGGACTGCCTGCGCAAACACGTCATCCCGGCCGGAGAGACGGGCTATGCCAAGGCGCGCGGGCCGAGCAGGCTCTTCACTTCGCCGTAGAAGCCCGCCGTTGGCTCGATGCGGTGAGGCAACTCGAACACCCGCGCGGTGTCGTCGCGGAGCAGGCGCAGCCGCACCTCGGTTGAGCCTCGATGCCGCTGGAGCACCGCGTCGAGCTCGGTGACGACCTCGACGGTCGCGCGGTGCTCGCGCACAGACAAGGTGAGCGGACCCGTCTCGGTGGCGACACCGAAGTCAGGCTGCTGCAGCGTCATGGCCTGCAGGGTGATGCCATCATCTCTATGGTTGACGCGGCCACGCACGACGACGATGCTGTCGGCCTTGAGGAGCATGCCGAACTCGGTGTAGGTCTTGCCGAGGAACATGATCGAGACTTCGCCGCCGAAGTCTTCGAGCGTGATCGAGCCGTAGGGGTTGCCTGACTGCCGGGCGACCCTGTGCTGCACACTCGTAATGAGACCTGCGACGGTGACCTGCTCACCGTCTGCTGGTGGGTTGTCGATGAGTTCGGCGATGGAGACGCCCGAGTGTTGTGCGAGGGCACGCTCCAGCCCAGCGAGCGGGTGGTCAGAGACGTAGAGCCCGAGCATCTCGCGCTCGAAAGCAAGCTTGTCTTTCTTTGCCCACTCGGGACGATCGGGTACAAGATCGCTTGCCTGCTGCGGCTCATCGAAGAGGCTGTCGAAGTCGAATCCGACGTCTCCGACTTCCTCGGCCCGCTTCTCCTTGACCGCCGCTTCGACAGCGCCCTCGTGAATCTCCATGAGCGCTCGCCGCGTCGCACCGAGTGAGTCGAAAGCGCCAGCCTTGATGAGCGACTCGATGGCACGCTTGTTCGCAACCGGGGCAGGCACCTTCTTGAGAAAGTCGAAGAAGCCAGTGAACCTGCCCTTCTCTTCGCGAGCGGCTCGAATGTGTTCGACTACCGAGAATCCGACGTTGCGCACCGCACCGAGTCCGAAGCGGATGTCGTCGCCCACGGCGGCGAAGAAGCCGATCGACTCGTTCACGTCGGGCGGTAGCACCGTGATGCCCATGCGGCGACACTCGTTGAGATACACCGCCATCTTGTCCTTCGAGTCGCCGACGCTCGTGAGCAGGGCTGCCATGTACTCGGCCGGGTAATGGGCCTTGAGGTACGCGGTCCAATAGGAAACCACTCCGTAGGCAGCGGAGTGCGCCTTGTTGAAGGCGTAGTCAGAGAACGGCACGAGGATGTCCCACAGCGTCTTGACGGCCTCCGCAGAGTAGCCGTTCGCAACCATGCCGGCCTCGAAGTTCTCGAATTGCTTGTCGAGCTCTTCTTTCTTCTTCTTGCCCATCGCTCGACGCAGCAAGTCGGCTTGCGCAAGGGTGTACCCCGCGAGCTTCTGCGCGATCTCCATCACTTGCTCTTGGTAGACGATGAGGCCATAGGTTCCGCCGAGCACCTCAGACAGTGGTTCGGCCAGCTCGGGGTGAATCGGCGTGATCTCTTGGCGACCGTTTTTGCGCAATGCGTAATTGGTGTGCGAATCTGCGCCCATCGGCCCAGGCCGGTAGAGCGCGAGAACGGCCGAGATGTCTTCGAAGTTGTCGGGCTTCATCATGCGCAGCAGTGAGCGCATGGGCCCGCCGTCCAGTTGGAACACACCGAGAGTGTCGCCTCGTGCGAGCAACTCGTAGGCGGCCGGATCATCGAGACTGAGGTCTTCGAGCACGAGGCGCTCGCCGCGGTTGGCCTCGATGTTGTCGAGGGCATCGTCGATGATCGTGAGGTTGCGCAGGCCGAGGAAGTCCATCTTCACGAGGCCGAGCGCTTCGGATGCCGGGTAGTCGAATTGCGTGACGATCTGGCCGTCTTGCTCGCGCTTCATGATCGGGATGATGTCGATGAGCGGCTCGCTCGACATGATCACGCCCGCTGCGTGCACCCCCCACTGGCGCTTGAGGTTCTCCAGCCCGAGTGCCGTGTCGAAAACCGTGCGCGCTTCGGCATCGACCTCGATGAGCGCGCGGAAGTCGCCGGCCTCTTTGTAGCGCTCGTGAGTCTTGTCGAGGATGCCCGACAGAGGCATGTCTTTGCCCATGATGGCCGGCGGCATGGCCTTCGTGAGCTTCTCCCCCATACCGAAGGGGAACCCGAGCACGCGAGAACTGTCTTTGAGGGCCTGCTTCGCCTTGATCGTTCCGTAGGTGACGATCTGCGCGACACGTTCATCACCGTACTTCTCGGTGACGTAGCGGATGACCTCTCCGCGGCGACGGTCGTCGAAGTCGACGTCGAAGTCGGGCATCGACACTCGATCGGGGTTCAAGAAGCGCTCGAAGATGAGTCCGTGCTCGATCGGGTCGAGATCGGTGATGCGCATCGCATACGCTGCCATCGATCCGGCACCTGAACCACGACCCGGTCCGACGCGGATGCCATTCTTCTTCGACCAGTTGATGAAGTCGGCGACGACAAGGAAGTAGCCGGAGAACCCCATCTGCGTGATGACGCCGATTTCATACTCGGCCCGTGCTCGAACGTCGTCGCGAATGCCGTCTGGGTATCGCTCGGCGAGCCCTCGCTCGACCTCTTGGATGAACCAGCTGTCTTCGGTCTCCCCCTCGGGTACGGGGAAACGGGGCATGTAGTTGGCGTTCGTGTTAAACGCGACGTCGACGCGTTCGGCGATGAGCAGGGTCGAGTCGCACGCGGCGGGATAGTCGCGGAAGAGTTCACGCATCTGCTCGGGAGTCTTCAGATAAAACTCGTCCGCGTCGAACTTGAAACGATTGGGGTCATCGAGCGTGCTTCCCGACTGGACGCACAGAAGTGCTGCGTGCGAGCCAGCGTCAGCAGCGTGGGTGTAGTGGAGATCATTTGTCGCGACGAGCGGAAGGTCGAGTTCTGCGGCGAGTCTGATGAGGTCGCTCATGACGCGACGCTCGATACCGAGCCCGTGGTCCATGATCTCGGCGAAGTAGTTCTCTTTGCCGAAGATGTCACGGAACTCTGCCGCGGCCTTCTTCGCCTCGTCGTACTGCCCCAGCCTCAGGCGCGTTTGCACCTCACCGCTGGGGCATCCCGTCGTCGCGATGACGCCCTTCGCGTACCGCTGCAGCAACTCACGGTCCATGCGCGGCTTGAAGTAGTAGCCCTCAATCGAAGCAAGCGACGACAGTCGAAAGAGATTGTGCATGCCCTCCGTCGTCTCGGCGAGCAAGGTGATGTGCGTGTAGGCCCCAGCGCCTGAGACGTCGTCTTCTCCACCGTTGCCCCACTTCACGCGAGTCTTGTCAGTGCGGTGAGTGCCCGGTGTGAGGTATGCCTCCGTGCCGATGATGGGCTTGATGCCGGCTGCCGTGGCCGTGCGCCAGAAGTCGAAAGCACCGAACATGTTGCCGTGGTCGGTGACCGCGATCGCGGGCATCCCTTGCCGTACCGCCTCGTCAATGAGGGGCTTCACGCGCGCGGCACCATCGAGCATCGAGTACTCGCTGTGCACGTGGAGGTGGACGAACGAGTCGGCTCGAGGGGTCACGTGGCCTCCGGGATCGGTAGCGGAGACCTCAGTCTAGGCGTGCTCGCGACGAGCATCCGGAGTCGGCGCGGTGGGTCGGCCAGTGCCATCAGCTGGCGCAGCAATTCAGGAGGACAGTACGTCGATGGCGTGTTGCAGATCGGCGGGATAGGTCGACGAGAACGTCACGTAATCGCCGGTGGCCGGATGCCGGAACCCCAGCCGCATGGCGTGCAACCACTGCCGTTCTAAGCCGAGACGAGCACTGAGCGTGGGGTCTGCACCGTAGAGTGCGTCGCCCACGCAGGGGTGCCTCTGGGCAGACATGTGCACGCGGATCTGGTGGGTTCGGCCTGTCTCGAGGTGGATCTCCAACAGGGAGGCCGCGGGGAAAGCTTCGAGCGTGTCGTAGTGCGTGACGGAGGGCTTACCGTCGACCGTCACGGCGAAGCGCCACGAACTGGATGGGTGACGACCGATGGGAGCGTCGATCGTGCCTGAGGAGGGGTCGGGATGACCCTGGACGACCGCGTGGTAGATCTTGTCGACTTCGCGGTCGTGGAAAGCGCGTTTGAGTTCGCGGTAGGCGTGCTCGGACTTCGCGACGACCATGAGCCCGCTCGTACCAGCATCGAGCCGGTGGACTATCCCCTGGCGCTCGGCGGCTCCTGAAGTCGCGATGCGGTAGCCGGCGGCGAGCAGCGCGCCGACGACAGTCGGTCCTTCCCACCCCACTGATGGGTGCGCGGCGACCCCCACGGGCTTGTCGACGACGACGATGTCGTCATCGTCGTGCACGATGCGAAGGTCGGGTACGGCAATGGGTTCGACGACGGCCGCACGGCGTGGCTCCCAGGTGACCTCGAGCCACGAGTCTGCAGTCACGCGATCGGACTTGCTGGCGACCCTTCCATCGAGGGTGACTCCCCCGGCATCGGCGATCTCCGCAGCCTGCGTGCGCGAGAACCCCAGGAGGGCCGACAGCGCGACGTCGAGGCGTTCACCGGCACGACCTGGGGGCACGGGAAGGGAGCGCGACTCAGTCACCGTCGCGCTCCCGTGGCCGTGCGTGGTGCGGGTTCAGGAACCGTAGCCCGGGAACTGCCCGGGAGGCGGGCTCTGCGGTGCCGAGGGGTAGCTCGGTGCGGAACCGGGTGCAGGGAAGGTCGGAGCCGACCCCGGGTACGCGGGTGCGGAGGACTGCTCGTAGGCCGGGACCTGCTCGTAGGCGGGTACCGAGGCAGGGGCGGAACCGACCGTCTGCGCTGAAGCCGCAGAAGCCGGGCTGCCGGGTTGCGCGGTGCCCTCGAGCTCTCGCAGTTGGCCCTGAATGTACGTGCGCAGCTGCTGGCGGTACTCCCGTTCAAAGCTTCGCAGCTCGTCGACACGGTGCTGCAAAGCTGCGCGCTCTTGCTCAAGTGCCTGCAATTGGCCCTGCTGCGCGCTTGTCGCTTCGGCGACGATGCGCTGCGCTTCAGCTTCGCCTTCGGCGATGAGCTGCTCTTTCTTCGCGATGCCCTCGCGCACGTGCTCTTCATGGAGGCGGCGCGCGAGCTGCAGGAGGTTGTTGGTGTCGGCAGAGGGCTCAGCCGCGGGCGCGGGCGCGTCGAAGGACGGCGCGGGCACGGGCGCCGCCGCGACGGCGGGAGCGGGTGCCTCGAAGGCTGCGGGGCCGGGCTGTGCGCCACCGCGCTGGAGCTCGGCGATACGGGCATCGGCGGCGACGAGACGCTGGCGTAGCTCGTCGTTCTCCTGGCCGAGGCGACGAAGCTCAACGACGATCTCGTCAAGGAAGTCGTCGACTTCGTCCTGGTCGTAGCCCTCACGGAACTTGGTCGACTGGAAGCGCTTGTTGACGACGTCTTCGGGCGTGAGTGCCATGTGCGTCACCTCGGGACTTTCTGGAGCGGTTGAATAACGATGGGGTAACGCTAGCAACAACTGGTCACACACGTCACTTCCGTGTCAGCCAGCGTACAGGCACCGCTTGCGAGCAGGCCAGACCTCAGCCAGCGCTCACGAGCGACATGAGGATGAGCAGAACGATCAGCACGATCGTCCATGCCAGGTCGAGTCGAATCTGACCGAGCTGTAGCGGCGGAATCACCTTTCGGACCGCTTTGATCGGCGGATCAGTGATCGAGTAGCTCACCTCAGCGAGCACGACCATCGGACCACGCGGTCTCCATGCCGGGTTGAGCACTTGCACCCAATCGAGCACGAAACGCGCCCACATCGCAATGAAGACGATGAACAGGGCGACATAGATCACATTGAGGATGATCGAGAGCACGAGCGGCACGGCCACAGTCTTTCAGGTCGGGCTGGGAGCGGCGAACAGCCGCGGCCGAGTCGTTCAGTCGTGGGGCAGGAACGAGGCGTCAACCTCAGGCTCAAGCTCCGCGGCGTCCCCACTGGTCGCGACGTGTGCGGGCGACAGCAGAAACACCTTGCTCGTCACACGCTCGATGCGACCGTACAGCCCCTGTGACAGCCCGCTCGCGAAGTCGACGAGCCTGCGGGCCTCAGATTCAGTCATCTGCGAGAGATTGATGATCACGGGCACGCCGTCACGGAAAGCTTCGGCGATTCCCTGGGCGTCTTTGTAGGCGCGGGGGTGCACAGTGAGGATCTCGTTCATGTCTGTGGCGGCCTGCCGGGCCGGAGCGTGGCGGCGCAAAGGCGTCACCGGAGCGCGCTGAGCTGCAGGCGCGGCTGGTGCGGCCGGCGCGGCGGCAGGATGCTCGTACTCGACTTCTTCGTCGGCGAGGCCGAGATACACCATGGTCTTGCGCAGCGGGTTGCTCATGTTCCGTCCTTACCGGTCGTGACACTGTCGAGGTTAACGCGGCTGCGGACGTTCTCCCGTGATTGCCGTGCCGATGCGGAGGTGTGTCGCGCCTTCGGCGATCGCGTCAACGAAGTCGCCCGACATACCAGCCGAGATGTCGCTCGCCTCGGGAGCCAGCGTGCGCAGTCGCTCAGAGTACGAGCGCAACTGAGCGAAGGCGCCGCGAGGCTCGGCACCCAAAGGCGCGACTGCCATGAGCCCGCGCAGGCGCAAGGTATCGGTGTTGAGCACGCGCTCCGCGAGCGCATCGAGCTCATGCGGCTGTGCGCCTCCTCGCCCGGGCTGACCACTCAGGTCGAGTTCGAGGAAGACGTCAAGCGGCTTCTGGGCGCGCTGCAGCGCGTCTACGAGCGAGGTGCGGTCGACCGAGTGGATCACCGAGCAGTAGTCGCTCACCGCACGGGCTTTGTTCGACTGCAGCTGCCCGACGAAGTGCCAGATGAGCGGTTCGCCGGCGAGCTCCGCCGCCTTCGGTGCGGCATCTTGATGCCGACTCTCACCGATGTTCGTGGCTCCGAGCTGCACGAGCTGGCGAATGAGTGACGCGGGGTGAAACTTGGTGACGACAATTGTGGTGATGTCATCCGGCGCGCGCCCGGCCGCTCGTGCAGCGTCGGCGATGCGCGCTGTCACATCGGCCCAGCGATCGGCGAGTTGTGCATCCACCGTCACAGGTGCCCCTGACGCGCTCTCTGCTGGCGCTGATTCCTCCGTCACGTCACCGCAAGAAGTCGGGGACGTCGAGTTCGTCGTCGTCCTGGTCGAGCGGGTCGATCGGTGCCGTCGCTGCAAGGCCACCGTCGTCGCCCCAGGCTCGATCGCTCAGTGCCGCGTCGAGTCCCTCAGCGTGCGTGCCAGCCGTGATCGCGACAGGAGGCTCATCGCCAGCGGCAATGAAGTTCTGTCGCCGATCTCGATGCACCGTCGTGGGCTCGCCGCCGTCAAATCCAGCGGCGATAACCGTCACGCGAACTTCGTCACCGAGCGTGTCGTCGATGACGGCGCCGAAGATGATGTTGGCCTCAGGGTGCACGGCCTCTTGCACCAGCTTCGCAGCGTCGTTGATCTCGAAGATGCCGAGGTTCGACCCGCCCTGTATCGACAGCAGCACTCCGTGCGCGCCGTCAATGCTCGCCTCAAGCAGGGGGCTAGCGACAGCGAGCTCGGCAGCCTTGATGGCACGGTCGGCTCCCCTCGCCGAACCGATGCCCATGAGCGCGGACCCCGCACCTTGCATGACGCTCTTGACGTCGGCGAAGTCGAGGTTGATAAGGCCGGGAGTCGTAATGAGATCTGTGATGCCCTGCACACCCGCGAGCAACACTTGATCGGCAGTGGCGAAGGCCTCGAGCATCGAGATGCCACGGTCACTGATCTCGAGCAAGCGATCGTTCGGCACGACGATGAGAGTGTCGACTTCGTTCTTGAGCGCGGCAACCCCGTCATCTGCCTGCGCCTGGCGGCGCTTGCCTTCAAAGGCGAAGGGCTTGGTGACGACACCAATCGTGAGCGCACCGATCGACTTGGCAATGCGAGCGACAACGGGGGCGCCACCAGTACCGGTACCGCCACCCTCACCCGCGGTGACGAAGACCATGTCGGCGCCAGCGAGGGCCTCTTCGATTTCCTCGGCGTGGTCTTCGGCTGCGCGGCGACCGACCTCAGGATCAGCGCCAGCGCCGAGCCCCCTCGTGAGTTCGCGGCCGACGTCGAGTTTGACGTCGGCGTCGCTCATGAGCAACGCCTGTGCGTCAGTGTTGATGGCGATGAACTCGACCCCGCGCAGGCCGAGTTCGATCATGCGGTTGACCGCGTTGACGCCGCCGCCGCCGATGCCGACGACCTTGATGACGGCGAGGTAGTTCTGATTGCTGGTCACGAGGCGCCTTCCGCGGTGAACTCTCAAGCTCTGGTTGAACTCTAAAGTTATGCTCGGTATGTACTACTGCGCTCGACGGTACGACCACGGCCGCCGCCTCCTGTGCAGCCGCGCCGCGTGTCGGCATTACCGACAGCCGCAGCGCGTCGCCGATGGAACCCATCGTTATCGACGGCGCACGACGAGACTGTCGGGTGCCGACACGTCATACACCCACGCCACACCCTGGTCGGTGGCCTCGATCGCTGCCTCGAGTACTCGAGCCTTGTACGCCGAGCGCTCATCACTCCCCCAGATGACCTCGTGGCCGGCTCCGGTCATGGTGAAGGAAACGTCGTCGCGCGTGGTCGCCGTGATGATGTCCACACGACTGCGCACTGCGCTCGGCAACGCGACGAGCACGGAGGAGACCCCGCGGAAAGCCGGTTCGTCAGGGTCGAGAGCTGAGACGCGGATCACCGGGATGCCCTCCGGTCGTTCCGTCGACGATTCGACGACGACACCCGCAGCGTCGACGAGTTCGACGGCTCCGTCGCGCTCGATCGCGCCGACCGGCTCCCGCTCGACGATACGCACGACGAGAGTGTGCGGAGGCACGATCTCCGTGGAGTACGAGCGGATGAGCCGAAACTCGGCGAGGTCGTCTCTGATACCGCTCTCGTCGAGCAATGCGAGGGGCGTGCCGAGGTGTAGCTCGAGCGACGACTCGACTTCTGCCGCGGAGAGCCGCTCGGTGCCGAGCACCTGTACCTCATCCAAGGCCATGAGGGGCGACAGCGTGACGGTGGCGACCGTGCCGAGGAGTGTCACGAGCGTGGCCGTGAGTCCCACGGCGATCAAGCGCCGACGACGACTTCGCCGCGTGAAGCGCCGCACTTCACCGCGCTCGACTCGGCGTCGCTCGCGCGCTGCCGCGCGCGCTGCGCGCTGGGCCTGACGTGCGGACGGTTGGCGAGGCGCACGCTCGACAGTCGCGGGACGCTGCGTACGAGGGTGCGGTGAACGCGACTGCCGTGGCTGAGGTGCGGCATCCGAAGCAGCGGCCGATGAGGCGCCTGGTGCACCGGTCTCTCGTGATGCGGAGCGCTTCGTCGATGACGGAGTCGCACGCGGCGCGGGCGACGTCTGTCGCCCGCCGACTCCCTCCGGCCGCTTCACTGCCG
>Ga0075012_10000318_pt1 | contig 52374 bp, 44 predicted proteins | sample All_14_2_FD_71474 | JGI IMG/M metagenome (GOLD analysis project Ga0075012, IMG submission 71474) | Freshwater microbial communities in response to fracking from Pennsylvania, USA - Allegheny Zone_MetaG_DW_15 | ecosystem: Environmental > Aquatic > Deep subsurface > Groundwater > Drilled...
CTCCTGCTCCTGCTCCGGCTCCTGCTCCGGCTCCTGCTCCTGCTCCGGCTCCTGCTCCGGCTCCTGCTCCGGTTCCTGACCGGCCTGAACCTACGGCTGCGGTCGCTGAGGCGCTGGGAGAGCCGGTTGCAGAGGAGAAATCGCCTTCCCCTGCGGGTGGCGATGAATCGTTCCGAGCGGCGCCATCAGCAGCCGTCGAGGTGGCTGACGAGGTGGCTGACGAGAAGAGACCCATGGCGGGCATTCCCATGACGGAAGCCCCCGCCCCGGGCTTTGCCACACTGGAAGCGCCGACGGTGGTGGTGCCTCCAACTCCCGAGGCTGCGACGGAGACGGGCGAAACCCCTTCCCTATTCGACTTTGGGAAAGATGAGGGTTCTGGGTCTGCCCCGGGGAGTGCTTGAGAAGAGCCTGCACAGCGGGGCGGCATCGTGGGAGTGCGGGCAGTCGAATGAGGATTTTTGTGTGCGGTTTGCAGGAAGTGCTGCGGCCCGAGCGGGCTGAAGCCCGAACGACGTTCTCAGAGGGGCCGCAGGAGAGGCTGGGCGGGAAGAACGAGGGCGATGCGTGTGAGGGAGTGGCGGGATACGAGGTGGGGACAGATGCGCGAGGTCATTGCACAAGCATCGTTCATTCGCTATTCTGGAAATCTGTCAGGACTGTTCAGGCAATTTTTCTCCAACCATCCGCGTTCTATTCGCTTGCATGAAATTCACCCTCGCATTCATCACACTGTTTTCTGTCTCTGCTCTCTCCGCCGCGGACTGGGCGCGCTTTCGCGGCCCAAACGGCTCTGGAGTGGCCGAAACCACGGGGCTGCCTGCGGTGGTGGATGACAGCACCACGGTGTGGAAAATCCCGGTGGGCAAAGGGTGGTCATCCCCCGTGCTGTGGCAGGACATGGTGATCGTGACGGCGGAAACCAGCGGGACGAAGCGCGCAGTGATCGCCTTTTCCGCGAAGGACGGCAAGGAGCTGTGGCGGCATGTGGAGGAGTTCGTGCCGCACAACATCCACAAAACCTACAACACCTTTGCCAGCAGTTCCGCGTTTGTGGATGCGGAGCGCATCTACATCAACTGGAGCAGCGGCACGGACATCCAGGCGCTGGCGCTGGATCACACCGGCAAGCTGGTGTGGCGCAATGACCATGTGGCGGACTACATTCATGAGCATGGCACGGGCATCTCGCCGATCGTGGTGGACGGCCTCATGATTGTGCGCAGCGAATTTGACTGGCAGCGGGACGGGAAGATTTACACGGAGGTGCCTGAGCAGCAGAAGTGGAAGAGCTGCATCGTGGCGCTGGACGCCAAGACGGGCAAGCAGGTGTGGAAGCGGGAGATCCCGAACAGTCTGAACACCTTCTCCACGCCGGTGGTGCATGATTTGAAGGGGGGCGCGAAGGAGCTCATCTGCGCGAACAATGCCAACGGGGTGATGGGCATCGCGGTCAAGACGGGCGAGATCAACTGGCAGTACAATCCGGGGTACAAGCAGCGCAGCCTGGGCTCCGGCGTGCTGAGCGATGACTTCTACTTCTGCACCTTCGGCACCGGCGGCGGCGTGAAGGAGATCGCGGCGCTGGACCTCAAGAGCGGCAAGCCCAAGGCGGTGCCGTTCGACATTCCCAAGGGGCTGCCCTATGTCCCCTCCCCTCTTGTGATTGGCGAGCATATGTACCTTCTGGGCGACGGGGGCATCATGCGCTGCGTGGAATTCAAAACGGGCAAGGTGATCTATGAAGAGCGCCTTGAGGGCACGCAGGGCAGCGCGAAGTTCTTCAGCAGCCCTGTGGCGGCTGATGGCAAGATTTTCTGCGCCAGCCAGCAGGGAGACCTGATTGTGATCAAGGCGGGGCCGAAGTTTGAGAAGATCGCGGCGAGCAAGCTGGACGGGCCGGTGAACTCGGTGCCTGCGATCGGTGACAAGCGGCTGTTTGTGCGGACGGCGAATTCGCTGTACTGCATCGGGGCGAAGGGGCAGCCGGTGCCTTGAGCCCGGCAGCGGGGCCGCGCTGCGGGGTATTTCCCTCCTATCAATCCCGCTCATGCCAGGCATGAGGAAAATCTCCTTTGCCAAACGGAAGGGGGCGGGTATGTCTGCGGCCCCAAAATATGAGCAAAAAAAGTGACTTCGGATTGATCGGCCTGGCTGTGATGGGCCAAAACCTCGTTCTCAACGTGGAAAGCCGCGGCTTCCAGGTGAGCGTCTTTAACCGCACCACCAGCGTGACGGATGAATTCGTGGCCAAGCACCCGGGCAAGGCCCTCGTGGGCTGCCACACCCTTGAAGAGTTTGTGCAGAGCCTGGCCCTCCCGCGCAAGATTCACATCATGGTGAAATCCACCGCCGTGAAGGACACTGACCGTGACGCCGTGGACGCAGTGATCGAGCAGCTGATCCCCCTGCTGGACAAGGATGACATCGTGATCGACGGCGGCAACAGCTTCTACCAGACGACGGAGCGCCGTGACGCCTACCTCGCGAGCAAAGGCCTGCGCTTCATCGGCGCGGGTGTTTCCGGTGGTGAAGAAGGTGCGCGCAAAGGCCCTGCCATCATGCCCGGCGGCCCTGCTTCCACCTGGGAAGTGATGAAGCCGATCTTTGAGAGCATCGCCGCGAAGGTGGACGGTGAGCCTTGCGTCATCCACATCGGCCCCGGCGGCGCGGGTCACTATGTGAAGATGATTCACAACGGCATCGAGTATGGCGACATGCAGCTGATCTGCGAAGCGTATAATATTTTCAAGCACGCGGGATTCACCACGGACGAGATGGCCGCCATCTTCAACGAGTGGAACGAGGGCGACATGCAGAGCTACCTCATCCAGATCTCGGGCAAGGCCCTGGAGCAGAAGGATGCTGAGACGGGCAAGTCCATCGTGGAACTCATCGTGGACAAGGCCGGCCAGAAGGGCACGGGCCAGTGGACGCTGATGAACGCGGCTGAAAACGCCGTGGTGATCAGCACGATCAACGCGGCTGTGGAGGCCCGCATTCTTTCCTCCCAGAAGAAGCAGCGCGTGGCTGCCAGCACGCAGCTGACCGGCCCGACGGCGAACATCACGACCGACAAGGCTGAGCTGGTGAAGAAAGTTCACGATGCCCTCTATGCCTCCAAGATCATCAGCTACGCGCAGGGTCTGGACCTCATCCAGACGATGAGCGCGAAGAAGGACTGGAAGCTGGATCTCGGTGGCATCGCCGCCATCTGGCGCGGGGGTTGCATCATCCGTGCGCGTTTCTTGAACCGCATCACGGATGCTTACCGCACCAATGCAAGCCTGGCCAACCTGATGCTGGATCCATTCTTCAAGGACGTGCTCAGCAAGACGCAGCAGAGCTGGCGTGAAGTGGTCAGCCTTGCGACGCTGAACGGAATCCCGGTGCCGGCGTTCAGCGCCAGCCTTGGTTACTACGACAGCTACCGTGCGGCACGTCTGCCTGCGAACCTGCTGCAGGCCCAGCGTGACTTCTTCGGTGCTCACACGTATGAGCGCACGGACAAGCCTGAAGGCCAGATGTTCCATACGGAATGGCCTGAGGTGATTGGCTAAAAGTTGCCGAGTTGCGCTGCAACTCGTGCTTCTGACTCCAGTTGCGGCGCAACTGGGCTACTTTGAAGGCGGCCGGGGTGACCTGGCCGCTTTTTTTGTGCAAAGCTCCCCTGCCCGAGGTAGAATCACGCCATGGCCTCCACCCTCACCCCCGAATACATCGCCACGCTGCGGCGCATGACGGGTGAGCAGAAACTGCGCACGTCGTTTCAGTTGTACTGGGGTGCACGCGAGATCAAAGCCGCACGACTGCGGCAACAGCATCCGGAGTGGAGCGAGGAGCAGGTGCAGCAGAGAGTAAAGGAGATATTCATGCATGCAGTCACGTGAGCCCTTTCTGATCTTCACGCAGAAGTTAAATGAGCTGGGAGTCCGCTACATGGTCAGCGGCAGCGTGGCAGCCATTTACTATGGTGAGCCGCGCCTCACCAATGATGTGGACATCATTCTTTTTCTGCGCCGGGAAGACTCACGGCGTTTGTTCGACGCTTTTCCCGATGCTGAGTTTTACCGCCCGCCTCTTGAGGTAATCGAAGCCGAACGCAGCCGGGATCAGCGCGGCCATTTCAATCTCATCCACCATGAGACAGGCTTTAAAGCGGACATCTACCTGATTGCCCGGGATGAACTTCATGCCTGGGGTATCGCCAATGCTGTCCTTGCAGAAATTTATGGTCAAAAGGTTGTGTTTGCGCCACCAGAATACGTCATTGTCCGCAAGCTTCAGTTTTTTCGAGAAGGGGGTTCTGGCAAGCATTTGCGTGACATCAGCCGGATGTTGATCGGCCTTGGCGAGGAGTGGAACCGGGAGCCATTGCTGGGGATGATTCGAGAACAACGGCTGGAGAGTGAGTGGGAGAAGGCGCTGCAGCACGCGGATTAACCCGTCGGTGCTTGATCTTAACGGTGCGACTTGATCGAGGACGAGTTCGAGTAGGAGATCGAGGACGATTTTGCTTCGGCGGGGTGGTTTGATTGCTTGAGCCTGGTTGACCGTTTTGACGGCAACGAAAACGGAGCCCGCCTCTGGTGAGACGGGCTCCGCGTGGGAGGACTTGGTCATGCTTTGAGCATGCGGGGGAGGACGGAGGCGGGAACTACTTCGTAGCTGGTGGGGACCATGGAGTAGCTGGCGCGGCCTCTTGACAGGCTCCTTATAGCTCCGGCGTAGCCGAACATTTCGGCAAGGGGGACCTCGGCGAGGATGCCGGATTCGGTGCCGCGGTGGTCGATGCCGGTGATGCGGGCGCGGCGACGGTTGAGATCGCCGAGGATGTCGCCCTGGTGCTCGTCGGTGACGGTGCATTCGACCTGCATGACGGGCTCCAGCAGCACGGGAGCGGCGAGGCGCACGGCTTCGCGGAGGGCTTCGCCAGCGGCCATGCGGAAGGCTTGGTCGCTGGAGTCCTTGGCGTGGCTGGCGCCGTCGATGATGCGGACGCGGACATCGACGAGCGGGCTGCCACGCAGAGGGCCGGCGACGGCGGCTTCGGTGATGCCACGGCGCACCGCGCCCATGAACTGGGAGGGGATGCTGCCGCCGATGATGGCATCTTCAATGATGAAGCCGCCGCCACGTTCGAGAGGCTGCACGGTGACCTTCACGCGTGCGAACATGCCGGAGCCGCCGTTTTGCTTTTTGAGCAAATGGTCTGCTTCTGCATTTTGCGTGATGGTTTCACGGCACGCGATCTCGGGTGCGCCGGCGATGGTTTCGACGCCATGCTCGCGCAGGAGTTTTTCGCGGATCACTTCGAGGTGGAGCTCGCCCATGCCGGAGATGAGGCACTGGCCGGTCTCCTCATGGGTGCGGACGCGGAAGGTGGGGTCTTCATCGCTGAGGCGAGAGAGAGCGGTGGCCAGACGTGACTGGTCGGCGGATTTCGCGGGCTCGATGGCCATGCTAACGACGGGTTCCGGGAACACGGGCGGCTCAAGCATGATGGCATGATCTACCAGACACAGGGTATCGCCTGTGCTGAAGTTGTTCAGCCCGGTGACGGCGCAGATGTCGCCAGCCTGGACGCTTTCGAGTTCATCGCGGCGGTTCGCAAAGACACGGAGCAGCCTGCCGCAGCGCTCGGTTTTGCCGAGGCGCGGATTGAGGAGCGGCGTGCCTTTTTGGAGGGTGCCGGAATAGACGCGAACATAGACGAGGCGGCCTGCCTGCGGATGGCGCACGATTTTGAAGGCGAGCGCTGCAAGTGGGGCATCGATGGCATTCACGCGCTGCACTTCTTCGGGTGCAGGGAGGAAGTCCACGATGGCATCCACCAAGGCGGAGACGCCGATGTGTTTATAGGCGCTGCCGCCGATCACGGGCACGAAGCGGCCAGCGAGGGTCTGACGACGGATCGCGGCGCGGAGTGCCTGCGCGGGCACGGGGAGGCTGTCGATCCAGAGTTCGGCAATCTCGTCGTCGAGGCTGGCGAGAGCCTGGATGAGATCACGACGTGCGGATTCGACGGCGGGGAGCCATTCGGTGGGAATGGCTTCCACGGTGAAGCCGGTGGGCGAGTCGGCATGGGTGCGCAGGGCGCGCTCTTCGATGACATCGAGCTGGCCGAGCAATGCGGATTCGGCCCCCCAGGGCAGGAGGACGGGCCAGGCGGTGGCGCCGAGCTTGGTTTGGAGTTCGTTGACGACGCGGGGGAAGTCCGCGCCGAGGCGGTCCATCTTGTTGATGAAGGCGACGCGGGGTACGCGGTAGCGATCCATCTGACGCCAGACGGTTTCGCTTTGTGGCTGCACGCCACCGACGCCGCAGAAGACGGCGACCGCGCCGTCGAGCACGCGGAGGGAGCGTTCGACTTCGGCGGTGAAATCGACGTGGCCGGGGGTGTCGATGATGTTGAGGCGATGGGGCTGTCCGGGAAAGAGGCGGGTGAGGCCTGCAACGGGCTGCTGAGTCCACGAGCATGGAGCCGCGGCGGAGGAGATGGTGATCCCCTTCTCGCGTTCGATGTCCGAGAAATCGGTGGTGGTGTTGCCTTCATGCACGTCTCCGCAGCCATGGATGGCGCCTGCGTAGAAGAGAATGCGTTCGGTGAGCGTGGTTTTGCCAGCGTCAATGTGGGCGGCGATGCCAATGTTGCGGATGCGGCCTGTGCCCGTGTCAGTCGTATTGAGTTTCATAAGAGTCAGAGGTTCGAATTGGAACGGCTGCTCCCCGGAAGGATATGAAAAGGCCCTGATGCAGACTGGCGGCAATCAGGGCTCCCGGGGATAGCAGCGATATCTGACTTCTGTCCTCTATGACATAGTCATCCCGAGCCCTGGCCGCAGCCGGGCTGAATGAACTATTTTGAGAACGCGGGGTGTCATAAGACGCGGTTGTTACATAACATACGGCTTGAAAAAGTCAATGGGTGCAGCGGGCGGGCAATCAGAAGGACGGAAAGGACGGAAAGGACGGAAAGGACGGAAAGGACGGAAAGGACGGAAGAGACTTGAAGGAAACGAGCCGCAAGGATTTGGAATCTGCTGATGCGTCAGCGTGTTTTGTGCGATGATGCTGAGTTAAATTTCCCGAAATGAGCCTGCAATCTTTTCACATACGTCCCTTTCAACCTGCTGATGAAGCGGCGGTCATTGAGCTGTGGAAGGATTGCGGGCTGGTGGTGCCGCAGAATGATCCGGCGGCGGACATTGCGCGGAAGATGCGGGTGAATCCGGAGTGGTTTCTGGTGGGCGAGGTGGAGGGCACTGTGGTCGCCTCGTGCATGGCGGGGTATGAGGGGCACCGGGGATGGATCAACTATCTGGCGGTGCATCCGGATCATCGCAGGATGGGCCTGGCGCGGCAGATGATGGAGCATGCGGAGGAGTTGCTGCGGGCGGCGGGCTGCCCGAAGATCAACCTGCAGGTGCGGAAGACGAACGCGGCGGTCATCGCTTTCTATGAGGCTCTAGGTTTTGGTGTCGAGGAGGTGGTGAGCCTGGGCAAACGACTGAAGCATGATGAGCCATGAGTCTTGCCATTGGCATGAACTGTGGTTGGGTTCGTCTCATGAGATCCTCCCTTGTTTCGCTGCTGGTGCTGAGCTTCAATCTGGCAGTGGCGAGTGTGCAATTGCTTGCGGCGGAGGGGGAGCTGAAGAAGGCGACATTCTGCCATGGGCTGAAGGAGGATCAGTCGCCGAAGGATGTGACGGAGTTTTTCAATCAGGAGGAGACGGTGTACCTTTCGATCGAGCTGAAGGGGAGGCCGAAGTCGGGGGTGGTGGCGGCGAAGTTCATGTTTCGTGACGAGGTGCTGGCCGAGGCTGAGGTGGACGTGGCGACGGTGAACAAGGGGGTAATTTTCTCGTTTGGCCAAGACACGTTTGTGGGCTTTGACATGAAGACCCAGCAGCCGCTGCCGGTGGGGGCGTGCTACCGGGTGGATGTGACTTTTGACGGCAAGGCGCTGGGGCAGTTCCCCTTCCGTGTGGCGCCGCCGAAGGGGGCCATTCCCAGCAAGCTGCTGACGACCGCGCTGGCGAAAGGCGCGGACGAGGACCACAAGCCGGTGAATGAGACGCGTGAGTTTGATGGCGAGGACAAGGTCTTCCTGACCGGTGTCGGCAACCTGGGGCTGGCGTCCTGGATGGAGGCCACGTGGAAGGTGAACGGTGTGGTGGATGAGGCAGGCACGCGCAGCTTCACCCTGAAGGAGAACAAGGAAAAGGTGCCGTTTCATTTTGCCTTCATCCCGGCCGGGGGCTGGCCTGCGGGCACGCATGAGGTGTCTCTGCAGCTCGACGGGCAGGAGGTGGCGCATGAGAAATTCACGGTGAAGACGGGCGCGCCGATGGCGGGAAAGACGAAGCTGGTGCTCGACTCATCGCAGTTGTTTCGTGATGACGGCAAGGGGGAGCCGGGGAAGGAAGTGAAGCACTTCACCACGGACGACACGGAGCTGCATGCGCGGTGGAGCCTGAAGGAGAAGGCGCTGGTCAAAGGTGTGCAGTTTGTCTGGGCGCTGGAGGAAGCGGAAGGAGAGAAAGCGCAGGTGCTGGTGACGGCGGATGTGGAAGCGGCTGTGAGTGATCAAATCGACTCTTCGCTGACGGCGAAGCAGGGGCTGCCGGTTGGGAAGTATCGCATTGATCTGATGCAAGATGGGAAGGTGCTGGATAGCAGGGCGTTTGAGGTGAAGTGAAGAGGCTTTGGCCATGAGAGGCGATTTGGGAACTGGAGCGAAGCGCAGATAGACAGCCGCAGGCTGCCCTGAAGGGGGTGAGGGATAGCGAAATCCATGCGACTGTAGCGAGATGTTGCTTTCGAACGTCTCGTGGTGGGCGTGGTATGACGGAGGCTTAGAGGGACTGTCGGCTGCCGCTTTTGAGGGTTTGCAGATAGGCGTGAGTCACCGAGGACGGCCAAAGCGGTAGCTGCGCTCGTTCCTCACTTCGCAACCGCAGTCCATATCGGAAGCGCGACTCACGGCTGAATGATGCGGGCGCCGCGCTGCCAGGTGACGTAGGACCAGACCCATTGGAGGAAGACGGTGGCGCGGTTGCGCATGCCCATGAGGAAGAGGAGATGCACAAAGAGCCACATGAGCCAGGCGATGAGGCCGCGCAGATGGACGCCGGCCACGGTGGCCACTGCGGCGCTGCGGCCGATGGTGGCCATGCTGCCTTTGTCGAAATAGGTGAAGGGCTCGCGCTTGGTGGAGGAGCCTTCGGTTTCGTGAATGATGGTTTTGGCGATGTAGCGGCCCATCTGCATCGCGGCGGGACTGACGCCGGGGACGCGCACGCCTTTGGCATCTGTCAGCGCTGCGACATCGCCAGCGGCAAAGACTTCGGGGTGACCGGGCAGGGTGAGGTCTGGCTGCACCTGGATGCGGCCCGCGCGATCCAGCGGGATGCCGGCCAGCGTGCGGGTGACCTCGCTGGCCTCCACACCGGCGGCCCAGATGACGATGTCGGATTCGATGCGATGATCTCCGGTGACCACATACCCTGCACCGGCCTCCTTCACCGGAGAGCTGAGGTGCACGGTGACGCCCAGGCTTTCCAGCCGCTGGCGGGTGTAGTCTGGGAGTGTGCCGGGAAAGGTGGCAAGGAGCTTGGGGCCGGATTCAATGAGGTGGATCTTTGCGGAGCTGGGATCGATGCGCCGGAAGTCATCTTTCAGCACCACCCTGGCGAGTTCGGCCAGCGAACCTGCCATCTCCACACCGGTGGGACCGCCGCCGACGACGACGAGGGTCATGAGACGCGCGCGCTCCTGCGGATCATCGGCAGCCTCGGCGTGCTCAAAGGCCAGCAGCACTTTTTTGCGGATGGTCATGGCATCGTCCAGGCTTTTGAGCCCCAGGGTGCAGTGAGCCCATTCATTGTGGCCGAAGTAGCCTGTCTTCGCGCCCAGAGCGATGACGAGGTGGTCATACTCCAGCACGTGTTCCTTGAGATGGACCTTCTTTGCATCCAGATCGATCTGGCGCACCTCGTCCATGAGCGTGGTCACGTTTTTGTGGCTGGAGAGGATGGAGCGCAGCGGCTGGGCGATGTCCGTCATGGAGAGTCCTGCGGTGGCCACCTGATAGAGCAGGGGCTGGAAGAGATGATGATTCCAGCGGTCCACCAGAGTCACTGCGAAACCGTCTTCGGGAAATGCCTTGGCACACTCCAGACCGGCAAACCCACCTCCGAGAATCAAAACGCGCTGCTGTTTCATAAGTTACTAGAGCATACGGATGCCGGGCAGCAAACCCGTGGGTTTCTTTCGCACAGCATCGACATTGGGAGGCTGGATGAAACGACGATAAGCGCCGCGCCTAGGGCCGTTATGGTACGCCTTATGAAATCCGCCCTGCTGTTTGCCCTGTTGCTGACCACCGCTCTTTCTGCCGCCGAAAAACCATTCACCCTGCCGGGGCTGAAGCAGGACATCGAGTTTGCGAAAGCGGGTGATGTGAGCCTGACGCTGGACGCGTTTGTGCCGGAGGGCGAGGGACCGTTTCTCACCTGCATCCTGGTGCACGGCGGAGGCTTCACCAAGGGGGACAAGCATTCGTTTATCAAGCCGCTGTTTGAGCCGCTTTCAAAGGCGGGCTTCACATGGTTCACCATCAACTACCGGCTGGCGCCGCAGCATGCGTGGCCGGCGTGCGCGGATGACGTGGCGAGCGCGATCAAGTGGGTGAAGGCGCATGCGGCGGAGTACAAGGTGGATGTGAACCGCATCGCGATCATCGGCGAATCTGCCGGCGGGCATCTGGTGTCCTGGGCCGGAGTCACGGGCCAAGGCGACACGCGGGTGGCGGCGGTGGTGCCGTTTTATGCGCCGCATGATCTGGTGGTGCAAGTGGAGCGGCGCAAGGCGCTGGGCGGGCTCGGCGGCCTGATCGGCACGGAGGAGCTCAATGACGCGGCCTTGAAAAAGCTGGCGGAGATTTCACCGGTCAATCACATCGAGCCGGGGCTGCCGCCGTTTTTGCAGATCCATGGCGACAAGGACGAGACGGTGCCGCTCTCACAGAGCGTGAACTTTGAGGCGAAGATGAAGGCGGCGGGGAACCGCTGTGAAACGATCGTGGTGCCCGGGGGCATCCATGGCATGGGCGGCTGGGAGAAGCTGGGCTCGGACTATCAGCAGCAGCTGATCGCGTGGCTGAGGAAGACGCTGAAGTGAGAGCGTAGAACAGGCGGGCTGAGAAACGCTGCAAAAAGAGATGCGCGCGGGCGTTCCCTTTTTCTCCTTTCTCCAACCATGATCCGCCCACTCATCTGCCTGCTGGCTTTCTTTGTCACGGTCTGCGCCTCTGCGGCAGACGCTCCCCTTCCCGCGAAGGACAAGTTTTACCTCTTCCTGCTGGTGGGGCAGTCCAACATGGCGGGGCGCGGCGTGGTGGAGGAGCAGGACAAGGCGGTGAATCCGCGTGTGCTGATGCTGAGCAAGGACGGCCAGTGGGTGCCTGCGATGGACCCGCTGCATTTTGACAAGGCTGCGGCGGGCGTGGGCCTGGGCAGGACGTTTGCGCAGATCATCGCCGAGAAGAATCCGGGCGTGACGATCGGCCTGATCCCGTGCGCGGTGGGTGGATCCCCGATCGATGCGTGGCAGCCGGGGGTGTTTTATCCGCCGACGAAAAGCCACCCGTGGGATGACATGGTGAAGCGGGTCGGGCTGGCGCTGCCTGCGGGCACGCTCAAGGGCATCCTGTGGCATCAGGGAGAGAGCGATTCGACGGAGGCTCTGGCACCCGCGTATGGCGCGAAGCTGCGCGATCTGATCAAACGCATGCGAGAGCTGGTGAAGGCGCCCGATGTGCCGTTCATCGCGGGGCAGATGGGCAAGTTTGAGGGCGTGCCGTGGAACCCGGCGAAGGTCCACGTGGATCAGGCGCACCAGGATCTGCCGAAGCAGGTGCCGCACACCGCCTTTGTGACGGCGGAGGGCCTGAACCACAAGGGGGACAAGGTGCACTTTGACTCGGCGGCGTATCGTGAGCTGGGCAGACGCTATGCGGCGGCGTATTTGCAGATGACGAAGTGAGGCGATGATCGAATGGCGCGCACTGTGGCGCGGATGATCACAAAAGGAGGCGAAGTGGGCACAATATGCGCCGTCCTGTGCGGCGTATTTTCCCGCATCATGCTGCGCCCTATTCTTCTGCTGCCCGTCCTGCTTCTTGCCACCTCGCTCCGTGCTGAATTCAAGGCGGGGGCGGCCGTCATCGACATCACGCCGCCGAAGCTGCCGGTGCTGGTGAACGGCGGCATGCTGAGCCGCTACGTGGACAAGATCAACACCCGCGTGCACGCCCGCGCCATCGTGGCCAGCGATGGCAAAACGGAGATCGCGCTGGTGGTGGCGGACAGCTGCATGATGAGCCGCGATGTGCTGGACGATGCGAAGAAGATGGCGGCAGCGAAGACGGGCATCCCGGCGGAGCGCATGCTGATTTCCGCCACGCATGCGCACTCGGCCCCGGCTTCGATGGGATGTCTGGGCACGGACCCTGATCCGAACTATGTGCCGTTTTTGAAGGAGAAACTGGTGGAGGCCATCGCGGCAGCGCAGGCGGCGATGGTGCCGGCGCGCATTGGATTTGCGAAAGCGGATGCGGCGGAGTTCACGGCGCTGCGGCAGTGGATTCGGAGGCCGGACCGGCTGGCGGAGGACCCCTTTGGCAACAAATCGGTGCGGGCGAACATGCATGCGGGACGCAACTGGGATGATGTGACGGGCGAGTCCGGGCCAGAAGATCCGGACCTTTCGCTCATCGCGATCCAGAGCAAGGATGGAAAGCCGCTCGCGGTGCTGGCGAATTTTTCCATGCACTACTTTGGCGACAAGGACATCGGCGCGGATTACTTCGGTCTGTTTTCGGATGGGCTGCAAAAGAGGATCGACCCGCAGGGAAAGATGGTGGGCATCATGTCGCACGGGTGCAGCGGGGACATCTACCGGGTGGATTACACGATCCCAGAGAAGGACCGGCCGAAGCCAACGATGGATGAGTATGCGAACGGACTGCTCGACATCGCGATGAAGGCGTATGCCGGGATCCAGTATGAGGAGCCTGCGAGCATCGGCATGACGGAGACGCGCATGACGATGAAGTACCGCACGCCGGACAAGCAGCGGCTGGAGTGGGCGCAGCGTGTGGTGGCGGAGATGGGGGACCGGCTTCCCAAGACTCCGACGGAAGTCTATGCGCGGGAGCAGATCATCCTCGACGAGCGGCAGGAGACGGAAATCGTGGTGCAGGGAGTGCGCCTCGGAGACATCGGCATCGCGACGACGCCGAACGAGACGTATGCGATCACGGGGCTGAAGATCAAAGCGGCGAGTCCCCTGCCCCACACAATGGTGATCGAACTGGCGAACGGCGGCGATGGCTACATCCCGCCGCCGGAGATGCATGCGTGGGGCGGCTACAACACCTGGGCGGCACGTTCCGCCGGGCTGGAAATCAATGCGGAGCCGAAGATCGCGGGGGCGGCCATCGCAGCGCTGGAAAAGGTGGCGGAAAAGCCGCGCAAGGAATGGAAGCTGAGCGATGGCGCAGCCGCCCAATCGGTGCTGGCGCTGAAACCGGCGGCTTACTGGCGGCTGAATGAATTCACCGGGCCGGTGGCGGCGGATGCGAGCCCCCATGGCAAGGATGCGGTGTATGAGCGCGATGTGGCCTACTATCTCGCGGGGCCGCAATCGGCGAGCTTTTGCGCGGGTGATGTGAACCGCGCGCCGCATCTGGTGGGGGCGCGCATTCGCTCGCGACAGGCCGAGCTGGGGGATCATTACTCCGTCTCGCTGTGGTTTTGGAACGGCATGCCAAATGACGGACGGGACATTAGCGGCTGGCTGTTTTCACGGGGGGATGATCATGGGCTCAGTGTGATGAGCGACCACCTCGGCATCGGCGGCAAGAGCGGCCACACAGGCAAGCTGATCTTTTTCAGCGGCACCGACGAGAAGAAACTCGTGGCGGGCAAGACGGAAATCCCGCGCTGGCAGTGGCAGCATCTGGTGCTGGTGCGGGATGGTGCCAAGCTGAGCACCTACCTCAATGGCGCGCAGGAATTTGAAACCGAAACCGCCGCCGCGCCTTCCGGAGGCGAATGCTTCTTTGGCGGCCGCAGCGACGGCGACTCCAGCTGGGAGGGGCGGCTGGATGAGATCGCGGTATTTGACCGCGCGCTGACGAAGGAGGAAATCGCCCAGTTGAGTGTACGGTAAAGGATCAGACGCTGTTCGTTCACACAGGTGCATGGGTCGAACTGTCTCTTGCATCTTTGGCCGTGCTGGATAACAGCAGTGGTCCCTGAATGAAACAGGGCTTCGGGAATGTCCTGAAGATACCTCATGTCAGAACACAAAAACTCAAACAGTTGGACCCTGGCGCTCGTCGCCCTGGGTGTGGTATTCGGGGACATCGGTACCAGTCCGCTCTATGCTCTGCGGGAGTGCCTGACGCATGCAGGTTATATGCCGGGCAGGGACGGAGTGGACATGATCTACGGGCCGATCTCGCTGATGTTCTGGTCGCTGACGCTGATGGTTTCAGTCAAATACCTCGGGCTGCTCAGCCAGGCGACGGCGCAGGGAGAGGGCGGAATGTTTGCGCTGCTGTCCCTGCTGCGGTCGAAAAAGGAGGCGCTCAGCCCGAAGGCCAGCGGCTTTGTGGTGCTGGTGGTGCTGTTTGGCGCGGCGCTGCTGTACGGGGACGGGATGATCACCCCGGCCATCTCAGTGCTTTCCGCCGTGGAGGGGATCAAGCAGATCAGCGCCGGGCTTCCGCAGCACGTGATCGTGTACATCTCCGTGGCGATCATCTTTGGCCTGTTCATGGTGCAGAAGCATGGCACGGCGCGGATCGGCGTGGCGTTTGGGCCGATCATGATCCTGTGGTTCAGCGCGCTGGCCGGGATGGGGTTTTACCGTTACATCGAGCATCCGGAGGTCATCGCGGCGCTGTCTCCGCACTGGGGCATTTATTACCTGATGCATCATGGGTACCATGGCATCGTCATCATGGGCATGGTGCTGCTGGCGGTGACGGGGTGTGAGGCGCTGTATGCGGACATCGGCCACTTCGGGGCCAAGCCGCTGAAGCGTGCGTGGTTCATCCTCGTCTATCCTTCGCTGATTTTGAACTACCTCGGCCAGGGGGCGCTGGTGATCAGTGACCCGGCGGCGCTGGAGCATCCTTTCTTTAAACTGGTGCCGCAGCCCCTGCTGGTGCCGATGATCATCCTGGCAACGCTGGCCACGATCATCGCCTCCCAGGCCATGATCACAGGCGTGTACTCGCTGACGCAGCAGGCGGTGCAGCTGGGCTACCTGCCGCGATTGAAGATCATCCACACCAATCCCGATGTGCGCGGGCAGATCTACATGCCGCAGGTGAATTTTCTGCTGATGGCTGCGTGTATCGCGCTGGTGATCGGCTTTGAGACTTCCAGTAATCTGGCCTCTGCGTACGGGCTCTCGGTTTCGATGGAGATGTTTCTCACGAGCATTTTGTTCTTCTTTGTGGCTCGCCGGATCTGGGGCTGGGCATTTTGGAAAGCCTTCCTGCCGGTGCTGGCTTTCACCATCATTGAGCTGGGTTATGTCTCCGGCAGTCTGATCAAATTCATGCAGGGGGCGTGGTTTCCGCTGGCTGTGGCGGCCTGCATCTGGGTGATCATGAAGACGTGGACGGATGGCCGTGCGGTCTTGTATGAGGCCATGCAGCGTGGCCGCCTGCCAGTGGTGCATCTGGTGGATGAACTCAAAAAGGACCGGGTCATTCGCGTGCCAGGCACGGCGGTCTTCATGTCTGCCAGCGCCGACGGGCTGCCGCTGGCGCTGCTGCATCATTTGAAACACAACAAGGCGCTGCACAAGCAGGTGGTGCTGCTGAGTGTGAAGTTTGCAGACGCCCCGTACGTGAGCGCGGAGTCTCGCCATGAGATCAGCGAGTACTACGAGGAGTTTTACCGGGTGGTTTTGCGCTACGGCTTCTCCGAGCCGCCGGATGTGTTCAATGATCTGTGCGCGGCCATGAGTGAGAAGACGAAGGTGAAGCGCAACGGCATCACCTTTTACCAGAGCCGCGAGGTGCTGCTGACCAACGGGCCCGGCAAGATGGCGGCGTGGCGGAAAAAGCTGTTTGTGACGCTGTCGCGCCTCTCACGCCCCGCCACCGGTTACTTTGACCTCCCGCCGCGTCAGGTGATTGAGCTGGGGATTCAGCTGGAGGTGTAGCTAAAGCGGGCTGCCATTGTGTCGCCGGTACTGCAATGATAGTTTCTTGTCACTCATGCCCTCTCCACGCCCCCTCATCGCTGCGCTCTGCCTGCTGGCAGGCGTTCAAGCTTATGCCCAGACTCCCGCGCCTACTCACGCCAATGTGCCCTACGGGAAGCATGAAAAACAGGTGCTGGACTTCTACCAGGCGAAGGCGGACAAGCCCACTCCCCTGCTCTTCTTCGTCCACGGCGGCGGGTGGATGACGGGGGACAAGGCGAACCCGGACTTCCTCAAGCAGTGTCTGGACGAAGGCATTTCGGTGGCGTCGATCAACTACCGCTTCATCCCGGATGCGCAGGCGGAGGGGATCACACCGCCGGTGAAGGCCTGCCTGGATGACTGCGCGCGTGCGCTGCAATTTGTGAGGAGCAAGGCGGCGGAGTGGCACTTTGACAAGAAGCGGGTGGGTGGCTGCGGCGGCTCGGCGGGCGGATTCACGGTGCTGTGGCTGGGTTTCTCCCCGGACATGGCGGATGCGAAGAGCGCCGATCCCATCGCGCACGAGTCCACGCGGCTAAGCTGCGTATTGGCCTTTGTGCCGCAGACCTCGCTGGACCCGAAGCAGATGCTGGCGTGGATCCCCAACCTCGAATACGGCGGCCACGCCTTTGGACTGGGCAGCATGCAGGAGTTTCTGGCCAAGCGGGACAGCCTGATGCCGTGGATCGAACGCTTCTCGCCGTATGCGCTCGCGAGTGCGGATGATCCGCCCGTGCTGCTGTTTTATGACAGCGCCCCGGACCTCGGCAAGCCGCCGGCCAAAGACCCGGTGCATTCGGGGAACTTTGGCGCGGGGATCGCGGAGAAGTTGAAGGCGGTGGGCATCGAGCATGAGATCAACTACAACAACGACTACGAGCACATGAAGTACCCGAACCTGTTTGGGTTTTTGAAGGAGAAGCTGAAGTAGGGGCGCTCAGCCAGTGAGTCGCAGCTTGCCGATGGGTGTTTCTCTCTTATCCTTGTCGCATGACCATCACGCTTCCAGACGATCCCGCGCTTGTCGCTTTGGGAGAAGAGGAAATCCGCATGAACCTTGCCTGCGGCGCTTATGCCGCCGGACATCTCTCCCGCCAGCTGGCGGCGGATGTGGCAGGCGTGAGCCGCTATGATTTTGACCAAGCGCTCTATGCCCGCCACATTCCAGCCTACACCGAGGAGATGCTGGCTCAGGATCTTGAAACCCTGAGAGCACTGGGCGAGAGGTGATCGTAGTCGCGGACACTTCCGTCGTTCTCAATCTCTGCTTTCTCAAGCAGGAGCAACTTCTGCAAAAGCTCTTTGGCACCGTGCATGCCCCCTTTCAGGTGAAGGCGGAATTTCTGCGGCTGGCATCATGCGACCGGCGCTTCTCTGGACTGACATTTCCAGTTTTCATCCAACTCTCCGACCCTCAGAGCCTGACCCATTCATGGTCCCACTCACCAGCTCTTCATGCTGGAGAAATCGCAGCTCTGTCACTGGCATTAGAACTGAAGGCCAGCTTGATCCTGATGGACGAGGCTGAAGGACGAGCCGTGGCGACATCGCTGCAAATCAGCACCATGGGACTGCTGGGCATCCTGATTCAGTCTCGACAGCGTGAACTCATCACCGCCATGGAACCCCTGCTGGATCAACTTCAGCACGAGGCCCGGTTCTGGATTTCGCCCGCCCTCCGCGCCAGCGTGCTGAGAGCTGTCGGGGAGGTCGGCTGAACATTGGCTGGGCAAAGCGGCTCGTTTGCTTTCGGAGTCGTTTGAGGAAAACGAAAGGAAAATTATTCGCTCTACTGCCCGATCAGTTCCTCCAGATCCCCCTCGGTCAGCCCCTCCATCATGGGGGCTTGGTCGTTGAGGGCGGCTTCGACGAGACCGCGTTTTTGAGCCTGGAGTTTGAGGATGCGTTCTTCGACGGTGCCGCGGATCGCCAGACGGTAGGCATTGACGACTTTTTGCTGGCCGATGCGGTGGGCGCGGTCGATGGCCTGGGATTCGACGGCGGGGTTCCACCAGGGGTCGGCGAGGATGACGTTGTCGGCAGCAGTGAGGTTCAGGCCGTAGCCGCCGGCCTTGAGGCTGATAAGGAAGATGCGGCAGGCGGGGTCTTTCTGGAAGCGGGCTACCTGCTCGGAGCGATCCTGACTGCTGCCGTCGAGGTAGGCGTGATCGAGTTTTTCGGCCTTCAGGTGGTCGCGCATGAGGTGCAGAAAGCGGACGAACTGGCTGAAAACAAGGAGCTTGCCGCCGGACTCCATGACGGATTCGATCTGCCCGAGGAGGGCTGGCCATTTGCCGGAGAGGTCGTCCTGGCCGAGGCCTTTGAGGGCGTCGGGCTGGACGCCGGTGAGGCGGAGATCGCAGCAGACCTGGCGGAGGCGCAGGAGCACGGTGAACATGGTCATCTTGGCGCCGTTCTGGCCGGAGCGGCGGCGGGCGGCTTTGATCTCCTCGCGACCTTCTTCCAGGATCTTGCGGTAGAATTCGCTCTGCGCGGCACTGGGGGTGCACCAGAGCACCTGCTCGATCTTCTCGGGCAGGTCTTTGAGCACCTGGCGTTTGGTGCGGCGGAGGAAGTAGGGCAGCGTGAGTTTCTGCAGGCGCTGGGCGGCGGCGCGGCCTGCAGGGAGGTCCAGGCCGGACTGAATGGGGCTTTCGAAGCGCTCTTTGAAGGAGGTCTGGTTTCCCAAATATCCCGGCAGGGCGAAGTGGAAGATGGACCACAAATCGCGCACGCCGTTTTCCAAAGGGGTGCCGGTAAGGGCGATCCGGCCGCTGCAATTGAGGCTGCGGAGGGTCTTGGCGGCGTCGGTATCGGGGTTGCGGATGAAACTGGCTTCATCCAAAAGAATCAAACCAAAGCGGATGTTTTGGTAATATTTAATATCTCTGATGATCAATTGATAAGAGGTCAATATCACGTCAAAAGAGGGGATGGTGCTGAGGGCTTTTTCGCGGCCTGCGCCCTGGATTTGGAGCACCTTGAGGGTCGGGGCAAAGCGCTCGAACTCGGCCTGCCAGTTGCCGAGCAGGGACTTGGGGCAGACCACGATCATCGGGCCGCATTGATCCCCTTTGCGCTGCTTGAGGAAGAGGGCCACCGCGATGCTCTGAACGGTTTTGCCCAAGCCCATCTCATCGGCCAGGATGCCGCCGCGACCGCGCAGGATGCGGGAGGTCATCCAGCAGACGCCTTCCATCTGGTAAGGGCGGAGCATGCCGGCGAGATCGCCGATCTCGGTTTGCACGTCGGCGCTGGTAACGGTGATTTCGTTAGTAGCACCGATGGCTTCATCGCCGAAATAGGCGGCGTGGGCTCCGTGGACGCGGGCACCTTCTGGGGTGAGCTCCATGGGGACATCCCGCAGGGATTCCTCCAAATCATCCACAGCGGCGATGTCGAGAATGTAACGCTTGCCATTGGCTCCTTTGACCGAGCTTTGGCCGGAGCGGACAAGGCGCAAGACCTCGGCACGTGGGAGACGGAAGCCATCCGTGGACTCGTAGGCGAACTCCATGCTGAGCCAGTCGCCGCCACCACCCATCTGGCCGGCGGGTGCGACGAACTTGGTCTTGGGCGCGATGCGCTGAACGCCGCGAGTCGCGGAAAGCCAGCGCTCGCCCTCGGTAACTGTCGCGAGGTTACGCAACTGCGGGAGTTCGGAGGCGTAGAAGCGGAGGACGTTCTCGCTGCCCTGCAACCGCAAGACCTGGCCTTCGGGCTTGAAACCGAGACCCTCCAAGCGACGTAAAAGACGGAATTCGGCCTCTATGTTTTGGACGTAGAATACAAAGTCATTCGATTCATCCTGAAGTGGGAAAATTGAATGACCGCCATCGGAATGGCGCACGGGCCAGACGTGTGAATTGTAACGAGCTAAGAGTTTCGCATCCACAACCTGAAGCGAACCATCGAGCTGGATTTCGAACTGGCAGGGCACGGGGGCGACGTGGAATTTCTCCAAGCCAGCTCCGCGCAGTTCCATCTGAAAGCATTCGCCCAGAGACTCTCCCTGCTCTGCCAGCCAATGTAACGGCTTGGTAACGCTTGAACGACTCAACTCTCCAGCAAGGGTGGTGAGGGCGGGGGTGTCGGCCAAGTGGCGGAAGAGGGAGGCGGTCTCCTGACAGATCCACCACGGGCCCATGACGTGTTTTTGGTGAGCGCCTTCCAGTTTGAGGCGGACGGTTTGGGCATCGACGGACTCGACGACCAGAGGAAGACGGACGCGCTCCGGGGCGACGTGGAAGAGGCGTTCCTGGCCGTTCGGCTTGCCGACGAAGACGCGGGGGTGCTCGGCCAGGGTCTCCAGAAAGGTGTTCAGGCCTGCGCCTTTGAGGGAGATGGGCAGGCTTTGGGGCTGCTTGATCCCCTGATTGGCCAGCCAGGCGGCGAAGAGGGAGGTTTCGCCTTCGCCACCGGGGAGGTATTTCACGAAGACGCCGAAGGGCTCGCGGATCTGGCCCTGCAGCAGGGGCTCGGGGAGGTAGAGGGAGTAGTGGCCGGGGAGCTTGAGCGGGGTCAGCGCGGCCTGTTTGGTGGCACCGGCTTGAGATGAGCCGGGGGGGCCTGAACTGGCTGAGGGGGAACGCGGACCGCCGGAACCGGCTGAAGCCGGGACTCCAGAACGTGCGGTGGGGCCAGAACGCGGCCTGCTGGCGCCGCTTTGCTCGCGGACGTGGGCGAGGGCCACGGCGAGGGCGTGCTCGCACATCATGCCGCTGCGGCGGGCGTGGGGGCAGGTGCAGAGGTTTTCGACATCGGAGGAGGTGCGGATGCGCAGGCCGGTGGTGAATTTCATTTTTCCAGAGCCCGCCGTGCCCCGGATCATGCCGTCACTGCTGCTGGTGACGACGGCCAGACCTGCATCCACCAAGGAGCGTGCGGACTTCATCACCGCCCATCCGCCGATTTCTCCGAGCCATTTCTCTGTGATTTCCATTTCGTGCTGGCGTGTCCCATGGTTTATCTGCAAAGTCCAGCGCCAAGTACCTATGAGGATTGTCGCCATTTCCAACCAGAAAGGCGGTGTCGGTAAAACGACGACCGCTTTGAACCTCGCCGCGTGCCTCACCCAGCGCGGAGTGCGGGTGTTGCTGGTGGATCTTGACCCCCAGGCGAATGCCACCAGCGGACTCGGACTGGCCCAGGAAGACGGGGGCAGCCTGTATTCCGCCCTGGTGGACGGCACGGACCCGCGCCTGGCCATCCGCAGCACGCGGCTGCCGAACCTTTCCATCATCCGTTCCCATCAGGAGCTGGCGGGTTGTGAAATCGAGCTGGCGCAGGCTGGCAACCACATGGCCCGCCTGCGCGAGGTGCTGGCTCCGCTGCGCGACTCCGGCCATTTCGACTACGCCATTCTGGACACCCCGCCCTCCCTCGGCGTGCTGATGACGGGAGCCCTGGCGGCGGCGGATGAGCTGCTGGTGCCCATCCAGTGCGAGTACTTTGGCCTCGAAGGTCTCTCCAAGATCGTGAATGTGGTGCAGCAGATCCGCGAGTGCGGGGCGAATCCGAACCTGCTGCTGGAAGGCATTGTCATGACGATGTATGACAGCCGCGCCAATCTGGCGAACCAGGTGGTCAATGACGTGCGCAATTACTTCGCCGAGACCTGCTACCAGACGCTGATCCCGCGCACGGTGCGTCTGGGTGAGGCACCGAGCTTTGGCAAAAGCATCATCGAGTACGAGCCCTCGGGCCGTGGTGCGCAGGCTTACCGGGCGCTGGCCGATGAATTCCTGGCCCGGCGCGGGGTGCCGCAAGCTACCGCAGTGGCTGCTGCGTCTGTGGCAGCTTGATCCGTTTGCCAAGATCCAGCAGGCACCTCTTGCCTTCGCATCTTGCGAAGCGTAAAAGAGGCATATGCCTGTTCATTTGAACGATCAAGGAAATGACGCCCCTCTGAGCGTGTCGAAGAGCATTCGCGGGCGCGGGGCGGCGGTGAATCCGGACCAGCGGTTCGCAGAGCTCCACGTGGACTACGATCCAGGTGAAGCGCCGGAAAAAGTGGCCACGAAGTTTCTGCGCGATCATTCGTCCAGCATCATCTCGCGCAACAGCAGCCCGGATCTGCCCTTTGAGGCCAGCCTGAATCCCTACCGTGGCTGCGAGCACGGCTGCGCCTACTGCTACGCACGGCCCACGCATGAGTACCTGGGCTTCTCCGCCGGGGTGGACTTTGAGTCCCGCATCATGGTCAAGGAGAACGCCCCTGCCCTGCTGCGCGCCGAACTGCTGAAACCGAGCTACAAGCCGGTGACGCTTTCGCTCAGCGGTGTCACGGACTGCTACCAGCCGATTGAGAAAAAGCTGCGGATCACACGAGGCTGCCTGGAAGTGCTGGCCGAGTGCCGGCACCCGGTGGTGCTGATCACGAAGAACCACCTCATCACGCGGGATGTGGATTTGCTGGCGGAGCTGGCGCGGCATTCAGCGACGGCGGTGTATATTTCCATCACTACACTCGACTCTGAATTGGCCCGCAAACTGGAGCCGCGAGCGTCATCGCCGAAGATGCGGCTGGAGGCGATCCGCCTGCTGCATGAGGCGGGCATACCCGTGGGGGTCTCCACCGCGCCGATCATCCCCGGGCTGAACGATTCGGAAATCCCCGCGCTCATTGAAGCCGCACACGCTGCGGGGGCGCAGTTCGCGGGATACACGGTGGTGCGGCTGCCCTTTGCGGTGAAGGACGTGTTTCGCGCGTGGCTGGACCAGCACTTCCCCGGCATGCGGGACAAGATTCTCAGCCGCATCGAGGAGACGCAGGGGAAGACCTTTTCGCATAGTGAATTTGGCAAGCGGCTCAAAGGCATGGGTGTGTGGTCCGAGCAGATCGCGGCGATGTTCAAGGTGTCGGTCAAACGCGCCGACATGCTGCACCGGAGGCCGGAGGTGAGTGCGGCGGCGTTTCGGCGGCCAAAGGATCCGGGCGGGCAGATGGAGTTGTTTTGAGTGGGGGGCGCTGCCTTGAAAGCCCTTTAGAGCCGCGCGTTTTTGCCGCAAAGAGGCGGAGGAGCAGAGGGGGCAGAGTTCATTCATACTTTGCGACCTCTGCCTCTTTGCCGCTCTGCGGCAAATCCGTGCGGCTCCTGTCGTTGAGTGATTGAGGCTTGTGATGAGTTCACCCCAGCCTTGCCATTTTTGCCGTGGGGGAGTATTAGATGGCGAATGCCTGACGTCGCCAAGCCAGCCCATGCACCGGCGGACAGAGCCAATGAGGCTTTCTGTGCGCCGAATTTATCGAGCATTGAGGAGCACTACAAGCTGCTCAGCTGCCTGCTGGATTACATTCCTGACCGCATTTATTTCAAAGACAAGCAGGGCGCGTTTGTGCTGGTGAGCCGGTCTGAAGCCGAGTATCTGGGGGCCTGTGATCCGGCGGAGGTGATCGGCAAAACGGACTTCGATTACTTCGAGCCCACCCTGGCGCAGGCGGCGCTGGAGGATGAGCAGGAGCTGATGCGGCTGGGCAGATCCATCACGGGCAAGGAGGAGAAAAAGCGGCTGCTGGATGGACGCACGGGCTGGGCGCTGGTGACGAAGATCCCGCTGCGCGATGCGGATGGCGGGATCATCGGCACCTGTGGCATCTCCAAAGACATCACCGCACTCAAGGAGACTGAAGAGGCGCTGTACAAGGCCAATGCTGCGCTGGCTTCGCAGAAGGCGCTGCTGGAGCAGTCCATGGCGGAACTGCAGCAGACGAAGCTGGAACTGGTGCAGCAACTGGCCCTGCGCGAGCGCGTGGAAGATGAACTCGTGCGCGCCAAGCGTGAGGCGGAGGAGGCCAGCAGCGGGCTGGGGCCCTTCTTTCAGGTGGCGCTGGACATGCTGTGCATCGCGGGCATGGACGGTTACTTCAAGCGCATCAATCCGGCCTTTTGCACCACGCTGGGCTACACGGAGAAAGAGATGCTGGGCCGGCCTTTCCTCGAATTTGTGCATCCTGAGGACCGGTCGAAAACCGTGGCGGCGGTCGAGCGGCTGGAGGGCGGGCTGAACTTGGTCAATTTCATCAACCGGTATCAGCACAAGGACGGCGGCTACTTGTGGATCGAGTGGACTGCGGCGCCCAATGCCGGCCAGACGGCGATCTATGCGGCGGCGCGCAACATCACCCAGCGCATCCAGACGGAGGACGAGCTGCGCATGGCGCGTGAAGCAGCCGAGGCGGCGAACCAGGCGAAGAGCACCTTCCTCGCGAACATGAGCCATGAGATCCGCACCCCGATGAACGGGGTGCTGGGCATGACGGAGCTGCTGCTGAACACGCGCATGACCGGTGATCAGAGAAGTTATTTGAACTTGGTGCGGCAGTCGGCCGACTCCCTGATGACGGTGCTCAATGACATCCTCGACTTCTCCAAGATCGAGGCGGGCAAGCTGGACCTGGACAAGCATGAGTTTGACCTGCGCGACGCCATCGGGGACACCCTGCAAACGCTGGCGATGCGCTCGGCGGAGAAGGACATTGAGCTGGCGTATCTGGTGAAACCTGACGTGCCCGACTGCCTGATCGGCGACATCTGCCGCCTGCGACAGATCATTTTGAATCTGGTAGGAAATGCCATCAAGTTCACGCCGCGTGGCGAGATCGTGGTGGAGCTGCGTGTGGAGAGCCGGACGAAGGATCAGGTGACTCTGCATGTGCAGGTGTCTGACACGGGCATCGGCATCGCCAAGGACAAGCAGGCGCATGTTTTTGAATCCTTCACCCAGGCTGAGAGCTGCACGACGCGGCGCTTCGGCGGCACCGGGCTGGGCCTGACCATTTCCAGGCAGCTGGTGGAGCTGATGCATGGGCGCATGTGGCTGGAGAGCGAGCCGGGCAAGGGCAGCGTTTTCCACTTCACCGCGCAGTTTGAACTGGGCACCCAGAAGCCGAATGCCGCGCGCATGCTGCCGGACAAACTGCGCGACTTCCAGGTGCTGGTGGTGGATGACAATGCAACGAACCGCACGATCCTCGAAGAGATGCTCAAGACCTGGGAGCTGCAGGCGGTTCTTGCAGCCAGCGGTGCCGAGGCCTTGGATCTTTTGGAGCAGGCGCAGGCGGAAGGCGCGCCCATCCCGCTGGTGCTGCTGGACTACATGATGCCGGAGATGGACGGCGCGGAAGTTTGCCGCCAGATCCGGGAAACCTTTGGGGGTGCCGCTCCGAAAATTTTGATCCTGTCTTCCGGTGGCAATCTGACCGCCGAGATCGGGGATGAAGATCTGGGCTATGAGCGCTGTCTGACCAAGCCGGTGAAGCACTCGGATCTTTTCGACACGATCAGCCGCGTGATGGGCGGGCTGATGGCCGATGATCAATCCGGCATGGCGCATGAGCTGCCGGGACTGCAGAGCCTGGCACCGATGAAGCTGCTGCTGGCGGAGGATGGCCGGGTGAACCAGCTCGTCGCCATCAAGATGCTGGAGGACCGGGGACATGAAGTCACGCTGGCCTGCAATGGGCGGGAGGCTTTGGAGTTGCTCGCCAGCCAGACTTTCGACGCGATCCTCATGGACATTCAGATGCCTGAGATGAACGGATTTGAGGCCACGCTGGCAATCCGCCAAAGCGAGGCCGGCACCGACAGGCATGTGCCTATCATCGCCATGACGGCGAATGCGATGAAGGGCGACCGCGAGCAGTGCCTGGACGCTGGAATGGATGATTACATCGCCAAGCCGATTCACTCGACGGAGCTTTATCCCCTGCTGGAAAAACATGCCAGACTCAGCCATGACGCCAGCGCCGAGACTCCGCCTTTTGGGGCGGCCTGTGAAGCGCCGGTGTTCGACGCCGAAGAGTTCTCTGACAACATTGGGGACGGCCCGCTGATGCTGGAACTGATCCGGCTGTTTTGTGAGGAGTCGCAGCCCATGCTCGGCCATGCGTGCCTGGCGCTGCATGAGCTGGATGGCGAAGCACTGCACCAAGCGGCCCATTCATTGCAGGGGCTGGTGGGCAATTATGCGGCGACACCTGCCTTCAATGCGGTGGCCGCCCTCACGCAATGCGCACGCAAGGGCAATCTGCTGCAGGCTGGCAAGCTCCTTGCGGTGGTGACGGAGGAGATTGCGAAGCTGAGAGAGGCGCTGGTGGAGTTTGGCCGGGGGATTGAGTGAAGGGCTGGCGAAAACCACCGTGCCGGGGATGATTCACTCACTGACCTCGGACTCTCTTCACACTTGGATTTCCGCTATGCGAGTGGATCCGAATGACCTTTAGTCACGCCATTGCAGCGCACGATTTTGACATCACACGGCGCATCGTGATCATCGTCTGAGCCTTGATGACCGCCAGGGGCGAAGTTTCGTCATGGGCTCGGAGGGAGGCTGCGTGTTGCATCAATTCAGAGGCCGTGTGCGGAGCTGCCGTAGTGTGTAGAAGGGTTCGTCTGACTCTGCCATGCGGCGGCTGCCACGTTTCCTCCTGGGACCGAAGTACTCCCGCTGCTCCATGAAGAGACCTTCCACAAACTCCTTGCTTCCCAGAGCGATGCCATCGCTGAAGTAGCGCACGCGCAGGTGCACCAGCTCGGCAGGGCTGAGCTTTCCGCCCTTGGCCAGAACGGCACGTGCCGATTCCGCGCTCACGCCGAGCCGCACGACTTTTTCGTTTTGCGCATCCTTCACTTCGCGACCCTCCACATGCAGCAGGCAGCGATACGCCTCCGCTGCGCCCGCACTTTTCCAGCCATCAACCGGTTTGCTCAGGGCCTTGCACAACCCGCGCTGCGCTCTGCGGCTGCCACCGAGCGCCTCCGCGTAGCCGCACCAGCGATAGTCCTTGGGATCTTTGACAAGGCCAGCACGCACGGGATTGAGATCGATGTAGGCGGCCATGGTGCGCAGCGCTTCGCCTTTGCCTTCGACGATGACGCTTTTGAAGCGGTCCATCCACAGCGTGCCGCAGCGGCCCCGGCGTTTGTTGAACCAGCGGCTGAAGCGCTCTTTCACCTCTTTGACGAAGAGCGACAGATCGCAGAAGCGCTTCTTCAATGCGGCCACCCGCTCCTCCGCCAGCACGGCCATGCCCCTCTCGCGAAGATCCTTCAACTCATCCCGGAGCAAGCCCAGATAGGCGCGGCTATAAAGAGTGCGCAGGTGATCAAAGAGCTTCGACTCGCCGTCAGGCCCCTCAAAGCGCTGCAGCCAGGTCTGCCGGTGCGGCACCTCGGCCAGCAGGTGGAAGTGATTCCCCATGATACAGTAAGTCACCACCTTGACCCCGGAGAATTCCGACATCCGCCAGATCACGCGGCGCAGCGCCTCCTTTTCCACCTCATCAAAGACCACCTCACCGCCGCAAGTTCGCGACATGACGTGGTAGCAGTAGGACTCCAGCGGCCCCTTCCCCAGAATGCGAAACCGGCCGCCGGACCAGGAACGCGCGCCGGGATAGAGGCCGGTTTTCGCATTCACGCCAAGGAGCTGCTCTTCGAGCGGGAGCGGCTGGGGATCAGAGGGTTGAGTCGATTTCATGGGAGGAATTGTGCAGGAAATGGCAACGAGTGCAACAACTAAATGCCTGGCATTATATTTGAGTTGCGACACCGCTTTGGCGAGGTGACGCGTGGTGGGGGACCCAGCATGCTGTGCAGCCTACGAACAGCGGAGCGGTGCCGTGCCGTGCCGATGCCATGGCTTGCCGCATGTTCTCCCCCATGACGCGCAGCGTTGGCGTGGACATGGATCCGTTTGGATACCAAGCGCGCAGCAGCCGCATGGGCGTTCTGCGTTAAACTTATCTGCTGCGCCTATCCAGGGACCTACTTCCCGATCTGCGCCATGGCTTCGGCGACCCAGCCGCCGTCTGGGAGGGCGAAGGGGCGGAAGGTTTCGAGGCGGGATTCGTGCTCGCTGTAGAACAGCGCGCGGTGGAGGCCGAGGGTGCTGGCTTTGGGGGAGTCGATGAGGCTGGCGGAGTCGTTGGCACTCATCTGGAAGAGGACGCGCATGCCGAGCTCGCTGACGGACTTGCGACTGAGGGAGCGGTTGACGTTGTTGAGGGTGTCGAGGCTGGTGATGAGATGGATGCCAAGGGGCGGGCCTTCGGAGATGATCTCGTTGAGCTGGTTGCCGGGCTTGGGGGCGTCGTCGCCGCCGAAGGAGAAGTCTTCTTCGTAGCGCAGCTTGCGGAACTTTTGCAAGCCGTGGATGAAGAGGTAGATGGGGGGATCTCCGGCGCTGCCTTCATCGCTGCGGCGCTTCATTTCGGCGTGGATTTCGGCGATGAATTCGGGGGCTTCGTGGCCCTGCGAAATCTTGGCATGGCCCTGGGCGATGCTTTCGAGGAACACGCAGTCGGGTGAATCCGCAAGTGCGCCGTGAATGAGGTAAAACTTCGGCGGCGTGGCGCGGGGATGCTGCGCGGCGAGCGCGAGCATGCCGAGGCCGATGATGGCGGCGACGGCTTCGTCGTTCTGCCCGACGAGGAGGAGATGGCGGCCGCTCTGCCGTGGGAACATGGCCTCCGTGGGGCCTTTGATGGCGTTGGGCATGCCGAGCCAGCATTTGGGATCGGCAGGGGCTTTGACGGGCGGATGCTCCAGGGCGGTGGTGAGCAGGGCGTTGTCGCGCACGTCGGCGGGCATGTTGCCTTCGAAGACGATGGGGCGCTTCTTATCAAAACCGCGTTCCTTGGAAATCTGGGTGACTTTGACGAGGTTGGCATCCCGCTCTTCATCGGTGAGCCAGACGACCTGGAAGGGGCTGTTCCCCTCCACGGCACCGGCGGCGTCGTTGTAGATGCCTTCGCCGGGACGCGAGAGAAGTCGCGGCGCGGTGTTGGTGTCGTCCATGATGAGGGCGGCGTCGGCCTCATTGCACTGAAGGGCAATGCGGATGACCATCTGACCCAGCGTAGTGCGGGCGAGAGTGTAGGCGCCGCCGAGGGTCTGGGAGCCGAGGAAGACGTGGATGCCGAAAGCGCGGCCCTGGCGCACGATGCGGTCGAGCAGCAGCGCAGCGCCCTGGGCGACGGAGTCGTCTTCGGTGAAGTATTCCTGGAACTCATCGATGATGAGCATGGCACGCGGCATGGGCTCGCCGCCGCCGACGTGCTTGTAACCGGCGAGATCCTGCGCGCCGGCTTTGCGGAAGAGTTCACCGCGACGGCGGAGTTCTTCGTCGATGCGTTGCAGCACGCTCAGGGCGAATTCGCGATCGCTCTCAATGGCGATGACTTTGGCGTGCGGGAGCTTGGCATCCGCGTAGCACTTGAACTCGACGCCTTTCTTGAAGTCGATGAGGTAAAATTCCACCTCATCCGGGCTGCAGGAGAGCGCGAGATTGGTGATGATGATGTGCAGCAGGGTCGATTTACCGGAACCGGTTTTACCTGCGAGGAGGGCGTGCTGCTTGGTGCCTTTGCCGATGGCGAGGTATTGCAGCTTCGTGGCGCCGGTGCGGCCGATGGCGATGCGGAGTTCGTTGGTGGTGCTTTCGGACCACAGCTCCTTGGGGGTGACGACGCTGAAGGGCACCTGCACGCGGTTGGAGTCGATGCTGGCCTGGCCGATCTGATGGGCGAGATCCGCCGCGATGGCATCCGGCGGCGGGGCATCGAGCTCCAGGGGGCGAATGCCATTGAAGCTGACGACGCCCTTTTCGCGCACGATGCGAACGCAGTTTTTGCGCAGATCTTCGGCACTGAGTCCTTCAGGAAGCGGCTGTCGTTTGTCCCAATGAATGAGCACAAAGACGCCGCAGCGCGCACCGCTCATGACGATGCTTTTCAGACGCGCCATGGATGATTCATTGAATCCGGCGGGAAGTCCGGCGATGACGAGGAAGTGGTACTTCTCCGCCACGCTGCCGGCCTGCTCGTTGTACTCGGTGATGGTCGCGTACTCATTGCGCAGGTACATCTGGATGACCTTTTCCACGTGCTCATTGAGCTCGATGAGGCGCTCTTCGATCTGCTCGCGCTGGGTCCAGATGCGGCGATTGATGAGGGCGGGCTCGTAGTCGGCCAGGTGCATGAGGCCGGCGAAGTTCTGCCCGAGGCCAACGGCGTCGATGATGGTGAAGTGAACCTTTCCGGGAGGCGCCTGGGTGAAGAGGCGGAAGATGACCTCGTTCATCACATCGGCCACCCACTTGCCGCCGTCGTCATCGGTTTCGATGAGCAGGGAACCTTCCTGCGGGAAGGAAAGCGCGAGAGGCAGGGCGATGCGCTCGTGGCCGCGCAGATCAAAGGGCGTCTCCTTGGCAAGCAAAGCGGCCGTGGTGCTGAGGTCGAGCTGGAGTGCGCCAAAGCGCACGGACGATGGAAAGAGCTCGTGCGGCTGATAGGTGGGGGTCCAGGCTTCAGACTGCGCGGCGGGGTCCTGCTCGATCTCCTCCACAGAAGTGAGCAGCGGGGGGATCTTCTGATTCCACTCGGCCTGCAGCTTGAACCAGCGCTGCTGGGCGGCCGTCTGCATCGCGTGCATGGCGGCGTCATGCTGGTCATTGAGCTGCTGACGCTCCAGCATGAGGGGGCCGCTGACCTGGGCTATGGCGGCGGCTTTTTGCACTTCGAAGCGCTGCAAATTGCGGGCGAGGAGGCGCTCATTGCGGGCGAGGCAGGCGGGGATCTGCGTTGCGAGCCTGCGCAGCATGGCGAGGCGGTATTTCTCCGCGACTTCCTCCGTGCGGTTCCAGTCGGCGGTGACCAGGGCATCGGTGTGGTCATATTCTGCCTGAAGCTGGGCTGCCGCAGCATCTTTGGCGGCGTGCAGTTCCTGCAGGCAGGTTTCGTAATCCAGCACTGCGGCGCTGAGTTCCTGCAGATCCACGCGGGGCTTGGAGAACATCTTGAACATGCCGGAGGTTTTTCCTGCGGCGAGCTGCTCCTCAAGACCCTGCGCATGGCCCTCGATATCGGCGATGCGGGCGGGAATGTCTGCCAGCGTAAGGCGGGCGTTGGGTGCGGGGGCGGTCTTGCGGCCGAGGCGTTCGCCGGTGGCCTTGAGCACGGCCAGCAGGCGTTCTTTGGCGGCGGTGAGGCGCAGCAGCAGGGCGTCGGTGTTGTGATCGAGCTGATGCAGGCCGCGTTTGCGAATGGCATCGGCATGCACGCGGCGCATCTGCTGGCGTCCGAGCCAGCGCTCGCGCTCCTTCTGCACCATGGCCTTGAGGTCGCGTTTGATGCGGTCTTCGTAGCGTTTGAAGGCGGTGGTGCGCAGCGCATGGCGTGCGTGGATGGTCTTCACGTATTCGTCCCACTCCGCAGCGACCGAGCTGACGGTGGCGTCTCGCTGAGCATCAAACGCCTCCAACTGCTGCAGGTGGCTTTGTTCGGCGGTGTAGCGCTTGGAGCGGATTTCACGGGCGATCTGCTCGCTGCGCGCGGCAAAGTCGCCGATGGTGTCACGCAGCGAGATGTGCAGGGAGGCTATGCGCGAGGAGCGGAGATCAAGGGAGCTGTTCACAGTCTTTGCGGATCTTTCGGAGCAGGTTTTCGAGTTCGTTGATCATGGCACCGGTCTTGGTCATGAGGCCGGGAAGCTGCTCAAGGTAGGTTTTTTCAAACTCCAGCGCCTTGGCGTCACGCCAGTGCACCTTGGTGGCGTGCCAGTGCTCTGAAAGTTCGCGGGCGTTTTGGATGAGATTCATGGGCCGGTAAACGGTGAACGGTGAACGATAAGCAGAAGGCGCTAAACGGTAAGCAGGAAGTGGTGGACGGTCAGGAGCAGGTGCTCAACGGCAAGGAGCAGGCGTTGGACGGAACCGGGGCCCATGGGAGGCCGTCAGAGATTCAAGAAGGAGAACTCGGAGGAGGGGCGGGAGTTTCGTTGTAGGCTTGGAGAATTTTCTGGATTTCGACGAGGTAGGCCACGGCCTTGGTGAGATCGTTCTCAAGGTAGTCGCGGAGGGAGTCGGTTTTGCGGGCGAGCGGATCGATGGTGCGGTCGAAGTCACGGCCCCAGGCCTTGGTGCGGTCCAGCTTTGCCTGGGCCTCTTCAAGCGCGGCACGGGCCTTCCGCACGGCCATCTGCTGGACGGTGGGATTGTCAATGAACTCGGACATGCGGGCGCTCATGAGCTCCTGCTGCGCCTGGTCGAGCTTCTTCTGCCTCATGCGGATCTGCTGCTGCCAGTAGTTTGGCTGCTCGGTCTGCACCCAGCCGCGCGTTTTTTTCACCGCGTCCTGGATGGCGTCGAGCGCCTGGCGGGTCTTGTTGATGAAGACGATGAGCGCAACGCGAAAGGACTCGATGGAATCGAGGTTGGAGATGCGTGCCTGGTCTGCCATGGGGTGCTGGATGCTGGATGCCGGATCAGCGCTGGCTGAGGTATTCCTCAATGCGCTGCGCCTTGCGGAGGAGGAAGGGCGTGTGCTGCTCGGACATCTCCATGAAGCGCTTGATGGCCTTCATGGTGGTGGTGAACTCGGCGGCGAATTTTTCGTGCTCGGCATCCTGCCAGGTCTCACCGAGGGCGGTGAAGCGGCTCTGCAGGGAGGCGGAGCGCTGCTGCATTTCCGTGTTGAAGCGTTTCAACTCCTGCGCGAAGCGCCGGACTTCCTCGGGATTCATGATTGCCTGGGCCATGCAGCAATGATGAAGTGAGAATGAAGATTGACGAATGGTTTTGCGACGAATTTGGATGGCGGCATGTCGATGGGGATGGCTGCCACGGCGTCTTTTGCCTGACGGAGGGAAAAATCTCGACACCCGGAGATGCAGGATGATAGACTCCACGCCGCCTTTCAAGGAAGACACGCAGATGCCGCGCGCCATGCTTCCCACACGGGCATTGATTGCGATGAAGTTCTTCAACTACAACACGGCCAACGCGTTTGCGCAGCCGTCTGTGCGAGGCTGGCTGGTCGTCTTCGTGTGCGGGTTTCTCACCGTCTGCATTGTGGGACCGCTGCTGTGCATCGCCCTGTGGTTGTTTGTGAAGATCCTGCGACTGCTGCCCATGGCCTCGGCTCCCGTGTGGGAGGTGTCGGCGGGGTCCGCCGCCGGTGTCATTTTCACCGTGGCCGCGATTTTTGGGGCCCTGCTGGCGACGGTGATGGTGCTGGAACTGGCAAGGCGCAAGAAACGAGAGAGCCGCACCCCGGGGCGTCATCCGGTGATCGGGGATTTTGAGCACTCGGCGTTCTACAAGACCTGGCATGCGCAGCCGATGCTGCCGACGGGGAAAACGGTGAACGTGAGCGCCTTTGGGCAATGTCCCTCAGAGACGCAGGCGACGCTGTGGCAGCAGTTCATCGCGAAATACGATGATCAGATCGCCGCAGCCACGCAGTCGCTGCTGGCCAAGGGGCATCCGCTGGAAGGATGCGAAAAGGTGACTCTGACGCCGAGCGGCATCACATTGACGCGTGAGGGCAACTTGCACATGGGCTTTGAGTTTGCCACGGTGCCTGAGGATTTTTGGGAGTCGGAGGCGGATCAACCCTACCCGACGGCGAGTTTTAATTCAGAGCTGGAATTGAAGAGCACGGAGTGGCTGAAGCCGTATGGGTGAGGATAGAGAGGTGGTGATCGCTTTTGAAATGCGGCTGCGCAACCCTGAAAGGGTGGAGCTGCCGCTTTCGAACGTCTCATGGTGCGCGTGGGGTCACGGGCTGGCGGAAATTCACCGGCTCCCGCCTTCGAAACACCAGCGGTATTCGTGAGGGGATCAGCACGTCGAAAGCGGTAGCTGCGCTCGTTCCTCCCTCCGCGACCGCAGTCCATATCCTGCTGCGAGCGCCCGGCGTTATTTGGAGTGCGGCACGCGAAGCTGCCGCTTTCGTGAGTCTCGTCGCAGTCTGATACTCAGCCTGCGAGCGAAAGCCCACCGGGTCCCGCCTTCGAACCACCAGTGGTATTCGTGAGGGGATCAGCACGTCGAAAGCGGTAGCTGCGCTCGTTCCTCGCTGCGCGACCGCAGTCCATATCCTGCTGCGAGCGCCCATCGTTATTTGGAGTGCGGCACGCGAAGCTGCCGCTTTCGTGAGTCTCGTGGCAGGCGGATACTCAGCCTGCGAGCGAAAGCCCGCCGGCCCCCGCCTTCGAACCACCAGTGGTATTCGTGAGAGGATAAGCACGTCGAAAGCGGTGGCTGCGCTCGTTCCTCCCTGCGCGACCGCAGTCCATATCCTACTACGAGCGCCCGGCGTTATTTGGAGTGCGGCACGCGAAGCTGCCGCTTTCGTGAGTCTCGTGGCAGGCGGATACTCAGCCTGGGAGCGAAAGCCCGCCGGCTCCCGCCTTCGAACCACCAGCGGAATTCGTGAGAGGATCAGCACGTCGAAAGCGGTAGCTGCGGTCGTTCCTCCCTGCGCGACCGCAGTCCATATCCTGCTGCGAGCGCCCAGCGTTATTTGGAGTGCGGCACGCGAAGCTGCCGCTTTCGTGAGTCTCGTGGCAGGCGGATACCCAGACTGCCAGCGAAAGCCCAGCAGTTCATGCCCTTCGAAGGCTGTATGGTATTCGAGCATCACCTGGCCATCGAAAGCGGTAGCTGCGCTCGTTCCTCGCTGCGCGACCGCACTCCATATCAAACACCGCTGAGCCTAGTCCACGTACAGCAGCGCGTTGGAGCTGAGGAGGGCGTGGCAGAGGGCGGTGAGGCCGAGGAAGGCGGGGTCTCCGGGGGTCTTGGAGGCGGCGCCGAGCTGGACTTCGAGGGGCGTTGGATTGGCCTTGTAGAATTCGGTCTGCGCCTGCACGAACTCGACGCTCTGCTGCACGTCGGACTCGGAGGGTGCTTTGCCGCTGACGAGCTTGAAGGCGTAGCGCACCTGATCGCCGGTGTCCTTGCCGCCTTCGCTCTGCACGCGCTGGGCAAACTGCTGCGCATGCACGCGCATGGTGGTGCTGTTCATGAGCAGCAGGCTTTGCGGACTGACGGTGGTGACGGAGCGGATGTCGCAGCTGGGCTCCATGATGGGAGCGTCAAAGGTGGCAAACATCTCCAGCGGGCGGGAGCGGCGGGCCTGCACGTAGATGCTGCGGCGGAATTCATCGCCATTGAGCGGGACGATCTTGCCGGAGGGACGGCCTGCGGTGTCGGTGGTGTCGATGCCAATGACGACCTGCCCTTCTTCATTGAACATGACGGGCACGGGAGCGCCGCCGACTTTCGGATTGAGCTTGCCGCTGACGGCGAGGAGGCTGTCGCGCAGGATCTCGGCCTCCAGGCGGCGCACGCTCATGCGGCTGAGGTAGGCGTTGTCGGGGTCGATGCGGTCGCGTGTGGCATCCCGCGTGGAGGCCTGGCGGTAGGTGCGGGAGGTCATGATCTGGCGATGGAGCTGCTTGAGGCTCCAGCCACGTGCCATGAAGTCGGTGGCGAGCCAGTCGAGCAGCTCGGGGTGCGTGGGCTTGGAGCCGAGCTGGCCAAAGTCTCCGGCACTGGCGACGATGCCTTTGCCAAAGTGGTGCATCCACACGCGGTTCACCATCACCCGGGCCACGAGGGGGTGTTTGCCGTCGGTGAGTTCATTGGCGAGGGCGAGACGGCGGCCGGTGGTGGGCAGCGCGGGGTTTTTCTCGGGGATCTCGATCTTGCGGAAGGCGGCGAGGACGGTGAGGTCGCTGGGTTTCACCTGCTCTTTGGGCTGGTCAAACTGGCCGCGATTGAAGATGTAGGTGGCGGGCACGGCCTCGGGCTTTTTGGGCAGTTCGGTGAAGGCGTGGAGAAATTCCTGCTTGGGCTTGGTGGCGCGCACGGCGGTGGCTTCCTCGGTCATCTTCTTCAAGGTGTCCGCGTGCTTGGTTTTGTAGGTGGTGTCGTAGAGGTAGAGGGAGCCGGAGCTGAGCTGGTTCACGCGGGGCCAGGCTTTGAGGAGCTTGGTCTGGTCTGCGCTGCGCTTCTTCACCTCGGTGCGGTAGGCGGTGCGCAGGGGGGCGCGGTCTGCCTCGGGGGCTTTGGCGAGTTCTTTCTCCAGCACTTCGGTGATGAACTCCTCGGCTTTGGCGAGGCGTGCGGCATCGAGCTTCTTGGCCTCGGCTTCGATCTTGGCGGATTCGGCGATTTCTTTCTCGGTCAGCAATGAGACGAGACGGCTGCCGGGGCCGCGCCAGGCCTTGGTGTCAAAGCCGGGCTCAAACACGGCGCGCAGGCGGTAGTAGTCGGCCTGCGAGATGGGATCGTAACGATGGTCATGGCACTGCGCGCAGCCGATGGTGAGGCCGTAGAGGGAGGTGCCCACCATCTTGAGGGTGTCGGCAATGTTCGCGTTTTGCGTGGCGGCATCGTTCTTCTCGCCGGTGCCGTTCGGGGACATGCGGAGGAAGCCGGTGGCGGCTAGTTTTTCGATGGCATCGGGCGCGAGGTCTTTATAAGGCTGCGGCACCATTTCATCGCCTGCGAGCTGCTCGCGCACGAACTGATCGAAGGGCTTGTCTTTGTTGAAGGCATTGATGACGTAGTCGCGGTACTTCCATGACCAGGGGCGCTCGATGTCGCGTTCGCCAAAGCCTTCGCTGTCGGCGTAGCCAGCGGTGTCCAGCCAGTGGCGGCCCCAGCGTTCGCCGTAGTGCGGTGAGGCAAGGAGGCGGTCGACTAGATTCTGGATGCTGGATTCTGGATTCTTGATGTAGGCGGCGACAAATTCGTCCACCTCGGCGGGCGTGGGTGGCAGGCCGATGAGATCAAAGCTGGCGCGGCGGATGAAGGTGACGGGGTCGGCTTCGGGCGAGAAGGAGAGGCCTTTTTCCGTGAGCTTCGCGGCGATGAAGGCGTCGATGTTCGTGGCGCCTTTTTTCTCCACCGGGGGCTTCACGGCGTGAATGGGCTGCAGCGACCACCAGGCGCGCTCTTCATCGGTGAAGGCGTGCTCAGGCCCGAGCTTCTCCGGCTCCGGGCGTGCGGTTTTGGCACCCTGGGCGATCCAAGCTTCGAGGATGGCGATGTCCTGATCCTTGAGCTTGGTTTTGCCCTTCGGCATCTCGCCTTTTTTGACGAGGTCGAGCAGATGGCTCTCGGCCACTTTGCCGGGGACGATCACGGGGCCGTCCTTGCCGCCTTTGAGGATGAAGCGCGCGAGGCGCACATCCAGCCCGCCCTTCATTTCGCCGTCTTCGCCGTGGCATTGAAAGCAGTGCGTTTTCAGGATGGGGCGCACGTCTTTTTCAAACATCACGGGAGCCGCCGCAGCCCAGGCGGGCGCGGCTGCCAGCAGCACAAAGGCGAGGTGTGAATGGGGGCGGCGTGTCATGTGGTGAAAATACGGGGTGGCGTGCTTCGCTCTTGCATCGCGGTCTCAAACCGGATGTCATGGGGCCAGCGAGCGTTTTTCATGCCAGCAGCGTTCGCGCTTGGGTGGGCCCAGGCATGGTGCGAAGCCTGCCACGGCCGCGCCGGAGTCTGGATCTGAGTGATGAGGTGCGGGGCGCGGGTGTCTGGAGCAGGAACTTTTGCGTCCTGCCCTGCTACTCGGCCTGCGGGTCTGTCCTCAGGCGCAGGTAACTTTTGACCACGCTGGGACGGGAGACTTCGGCCCAGTCTCGGGTTATTTTCACAGTCCAGGTCTCGTTCATGCAGTCGAGCACAAAGCCTGTCGAGGTGCGTTTCCAGGTGCCTTTTTGAAGGCCCTCAGGGTCATGCCATTCCATGAGGCCTTCAGGCAGCAGGCGGAGCCAGCCGGTGGCCAGATCATCGGCATGGGCGTGATAGGTCCACTCTGCGGGAAGGCGGGAGACTTTGGGGGCCATTTCCACCGTCTGCTTTGGGAGTGCGAAGGGCTCACCGCCCTGGAACTTGAGGTAGCGCTTGCCGACATTCGGCAGATCCATTTCGGCTTCGTCTCCTGAGAGGTGAACTTCAACGAGTGCGGTGCCTGCGACGGGATTGTCCTCATAGGAGATGCGAATGACATCCGGTTTGTCGGTCAGGGTCCAGGAGCCGGTCTGGAGAGTCTTGTCCAGCTTCATCTTCTGGACAAGATGGCCATCTGAATGCAGGTGCAGGGCGCCCTGCGGCTCGCCCGCCGGATCGAGGTGGTAGTTCCAGATGCCGACGATGTCGCTGCTTTTGGCAGCAGGCTTCACTTTCAGGTAGCGGGTGCCGACATTGGGCAGCTCCATCTTTGCAGCGTCCCCGGTGATCTTCAGATCAATGGGGGCCATGCCGACTTCAGGCACGTTGTCGTATGCCAGGGAGATGACGCCCGGGTCCGCAGTGGGCTTCCAGGTGCCGGTTTGAGGTGTTTTCATGTTGAGGAAAACCAGCATGAGGGTCCCATCTGGCTCAAAGACCATGGTTCCGACGCGGCCCTCACCCGCACGCATGTGATATGTCCATTCCCGGGGCATCGTCGCCCCACTGGGACTTGCGCCGTGTCCAGACGGAGCAGCGATGAGTGTGCCTGTGGGCTCTGTGCCGGGATCACTTGCAGCGAGGGCTTCGCGCAAGTGCTTCACATGCAGGGCGGCGGCGATGTCCTGCTGGGCGGTCATCTCGTCCTGCAGGGCGGAGAGGCTTTTGTCATAGCGTTGTTTGGCGTCCGCAGCGTTGAGTTTGCGGGCGGCTTCGATCTTGTCGATCTCCACTTTGTAGATGGCGTAGAGCTGGGTGAGCGAGGCGGGCGGCGGGATGTCGATGGCTGTCAGAATGTTGCCTTTGCCGATGCGCTCCACATCGGACTTGATGCGAATGAGAGTGTCGAGGTCTTTGCGCTGGGCGGCGGCGCCGCTCTCGCGCTCGAGGGTGGCCTGGGCCCTGGCATTGAGCTCTTTGATTTTGTCCTCATAGGGGATGCGGACGGTCTTCAGCACAAAGGCATCAAACCCGGCCTTGAGGGTCCCCAGTTTCAATGTCAAGCCGGGTGGAAGGGCGGGCTCTGCGGCAGGAAGGCTCTGAGCCAGCGATGCGATGAAGAAGAGCGCGACTAGGGCTATTGGACTACGATGAAAAACCATGGTCCGCGACGATTGGCAGTGGCTCTGCGATGTCAACCTTGGTTGTGAGAATGGATGGGAGATGCAGTGCCGCGAATGGCCTGCGGAGCGGCTGCCAGCAGCACGAGGGCGAGATGTGTATGGGCGCGGCGGATCATGGGTGAAATTGCGAGGTGGCGTGCTTCGCTCTTGCATCGCTGTCTCAAACCGGGTGTCATGGGGCGAGCGTTTTTTATGCCAGCCCCGTCCATCATCGCCCGACCGAAGCCGACTTACTGGCTGAGCTACCTGCTGGTCATGCCGCTGGCGGGGTTCATCTTCAATGCGATGATCCTCCTCGGCCTTGGCGGCCTGCTGGACTTCAAGCCCACCAGCGCTCAACTGCTCGGCGGCTGGGCCATCACGACGGCGCTCATCACCTTGTTTGCACTGAACATCGACCGGCGTAAACCGCACTTTGAGCTGACAGATTCCACGCTGCGCATTGGTCGCGGCAGCTATGCCACGGTGATCCCGCTGGTAGAGATTGAGTCCGCCGTGTTTGGTCTGCCGGAATACACGCCGTGGTGGTTTCGCGTCATGCGGTTTGCGCCGCAGAGCCGTGGCTCACACCACTTCATCTCCATGATGCGGGCGAACTCCTTGTTCATCCGCTTTGGTGAGCACCGGTATGTGCCGATCTGCCTCTGCTACACCTGGATGCAAAATGGCCGTGAACTGATGGAGACGCTGCGGGCAAGGCTGCGTCACAAGACGGTGGGCGCTGAGAGCTACACGGCGGCAGAGGTGAAGGCGCTGGGGCTGGCGAAGTTTAACCGTGTGGGGGTGTTGCGGGGGTGAAGGAGTGGGATTGACTGGCGAGCTCATTTCCCATCGGCTGCGGTTTGAACGTTCGAGTTTACCGCAGAGGGGCAAAGAGGCAAAGGGAGCAGAGAATGGATTCAATCTTTGCCGCCTCTGCTCATTTGCCCCTCTGCGGCAGAAACGCATGGCCCTGCAACTCTACTTCCCTTCACGGCCCTGCATTTGACGCTTCAGCGCCTCGCGCTCCGCAGGTGTGGCGGGAGGCCAGTTCTGATAGATGTTCCACTGGCACTTCTCCAGCAGGCGCTTGTTCTCTGCATCGGCGCGGTAGAGCATGTGGGTGTCCGTGGCGTAGTGCTTCGTGGTCAAAACATACATGCAGCAGCCGGACTTCGGACAGAAGACGACATGCCAGAGGCTGCCGTCAAAACCACTCTCGCGCGAATCCCGCAAGGCCATGCGGGCGAGCGGCCAGTTGATTTCGCTGTCCTTCAACGGCGGGAGCCCCAGTTGAAAATCAGGCACGCGTCCGGCCATCTCTTCCGCCGTGATCATGGGCAGCAGAGATGGGTGGAGCCTGCGCCATACCAGCCCGATGACGACCGCTCCGATGCAGCTTATGATGAGCAAACGGATGACCTGCCACTTGGTTAAATACATGCGGCCACTTTCATGCGGGCGCGCTGTCTCTCAAGCGAGGAAGCACCGAGTGTGTGTTTTGACAGGAGCGACTGAAAGCGTGGAGCGCTGGTTTTTAAGCACGCATGTGAACTGCTGCTCGATGCAAAGAAGAGCCGCTTTTCGCATGGCAGCTTTCCGTGGCGAAGGTGCAGGGACGCTCGACCGGAGCCGATGTGGACATCGGCGCTCCCAGCAAGGAGCTCCCAGCCATGAGGTTATACCAGCAAAGAGCTGCGCCCGGCATGACCCGGTGGCGCAGCTCGCAGCTTATGACTCCCCTTTCCTACTTCCCAGCCACAGCATCATCCACGGCACCATCGAGCACATCACACGCTTCAATCAAAGCCTCTTCGGTGACGGTGAGGGGCGGGCAGATTTTGACGGTCTGGCCCCAGGCACCCACAGGGGCGAAGAGGAGCAGGCCGCGCTGGTAGCAGAGCTCGATGATGCGGTGCGCGAGATCGTGGTTCGGCTGCTTTTGATCCGGCAGGGTGATCTGAATACCGGCGACGAGTCCGGCGCTGGTGACGTGACCAACGACCTGCGGATGGCGCTTTTGGATGGCCTTGCAGCGCTCCAGCAGGATGGGGCCGAGGCGGGCGGCGTTGCCGGTGAGGTCTTCGGCGAGGAGCTTTTTGATGTTGGCCACGGCGGCGGCGCAGCACACGGGATTGCCGGTGTGGGTGCTGGTCATGCTGCCCGGTGGGAACTGATCCATGATGGCCTCACGGCCAATGACGGCGCTGAGGGGCATGCCGCTGCTGATGCCTTTGCCGCAGCAGATGAGATCTGGCGTGACGCCGTAGTGCTCGAAGGCCCAGAATTTGCCGGTGCGGCCAAAGCCGGCCTGCACTTCGTCAAAGGTGAGCACGACGTTGTACTTGTCGCACCAGGCGCGGAGTTTTTCGATGTACTCGACGGGGGCGAATTCGGGGCCGACGCCCTGATAGCTTTCCATGATGACGCCTGCGATGTTGTCGCCGGTGAGGCCTTTGTCGGAGATGGCTTTGAGGAAGCTTTCGAAGCTGGTGTCTTCCGTCCAGTAGCCGTCCGGGAAGGGCGCATTCATGATGGCCGGATCTTCATTGACGATCCACGCCTTGAGCCCGGCCATGCCGCCGGCCTGCTGGCTGGCGAGGGTGCGGCCATGGTAGCCGCGGGTGAAGCCGATGATGCCGATCTTGGTCTTGCCGCCGACTTTGATGCCGTGGGCGCGGCTGAGCTTGATGGCGCACTCGGTGGCCTCGCTGCCGGAGCTGAGGAGGAAGACTTTCTTCAATCCTTCAGGGGAGACGGAGGCGATGATCTCGGCGGCTTCGGCGCGCTCTTCGCTGGGGAAGACGTAGTTGTGAATGAGGCCGCTCTGGATCTGGTCGATCATGGCCTTGCAAATTTCCGGCGCGGCGTGGCCGGCATTGGTCACGAGCACACCGCTGCTCCAGTCGAGCCACTTGTTGCCGTATTTGTCGAAGATGTGGATGTCCAGGGCCTTGTCCCACACGATGGGCGGCATGCCGCGCATGGACTGGGGCTCAAAGTGACGCAGCTTCTCCAGCGTGGCGATGGAGTCCGGGTGCGGCAGTGGCGTGCAGATGCGGCGATGCTTGGTTTCGACGTGTGGAACGGTCTGTGGTGTGATGCTGAATTCTTTGCCCATGGAATGATTGTGGAGGAACCGGCTTCATGCTGCTACTCGCTTTGCAGCATGTCGCGGTATTTTTGTGCGCATACGAATTATCTCGCCGACAATATGATTGTGATGAGAAGACGAGGGGAACGCACGAGAAGCAGGTGAGCTTAGGGATTCTCTGCGCTCTTTTTCGGGCGCAGCGTGCCAGCAGCGCCCTCAGGCCAGTACGCGCCGTCTTCGATCCACTCGCGCAGCATGCCGATCTGATCTTCCGTGAGGCTCACCTCCGTGCGCGGCATCATCTTGGGGTGCGTGCCGCCGCGCTGCACGGCGCTGATGAGCAGGCTGCGGTCGGGAGCGCCGGGAACGATGTAGTCACGCCCGCTGGCGCTGCGCTTGAAGGCGGCGGCTTTGCTGGTGAGATTGAGCGAGGGCGGTGGCAGGCTGCCGTTGTGGCATCGCACGCAATGCTCCTGCAGCACGGGCTTCACCTGCGTGAGGAAGTAGTGCTCCTGCGCGCTCTTGCTGGCGGGCAGCTGCGCGCAGGCGGTGACGATGACAAGGAGGGGAAGGAAACGAAGGATCATGCTGCCAGACTAACGACAACCATGAAATGCCACTACGCCATCCTTGCGCAATGTTACGCTGAAGCTTGACGCCGCTGTGCTGCCGCGACCACATTGCACGAATGCCCCGCAAACCCAAACCGCTGACCAATGGCCACTGTCGCATCGTTTTGACCGGAGGCCCCGGCGGCGGCAAGACGACGGCGGGAGATCTCTTTCGCCGTGAGATGGGAGACCAGGTGGTGATGGTGCCGGAGGCGGCCACGATGATGTTCACCGGTGGCTTCCCACGTGTGAATCTGCCAGACGCAGTCCATGCGGCGCAGCGGGCGATCTACCATGTGCAGATTCACCTGGAGGAGGCCGTGATGGCGCAGCACCCGGAGCAGATCCTGCTGTGTGATCGCGGCACGGTGGATGGCGCGGCCTACTGGCCGAGCGGACCTGAAGGCTTCTTTGAAGATCTCGGCAGCTCGCTGGAGCGCGAACTGGCACGCTACGATGCGGTGATTTTCTTTGAAAGCGCGGCGGTGGGCCACATGAGCATCGAAGGCGGGAATCCCATCCGCAACGAGTCCATCGAGCAGGCCGTGAAGCTGGACCGCAAGCTGCGCGATCTGTGGAGCCAGCATCCGAAATTCATGCTGGTGCCGCACAATCCCTCCTTCTTCAAAAAAATCAGCTTCGGCCTCGCCGTGCTGGATGGCATGGTCAGCGAGCTGGGCTGCCAGGAGCGGAAGAGGAAGAAGTAGGGGGCGGCGAGCGGCCCAGAGCGTCGCAGCACGAAAGGCTGGTAGGGACGCGCTGTGTCGCGTCCGTAGGATCCTTCGTCCCAACGTGGGCTGCTAACTGAAAGCGTTGTCCCTTTCAAGGCGCCTCTGACTTGTGCTTTCGAAAGCCGCAAGGACGGCGCACCTTTTTCATCGCCAGCGACACCATAGCCCCGAAATCACGGACCCGACACAGCGGTTCCCTACCTTCCCCATGCGCCGCGCCGGATGGTAGGGACGCGCTGTGTAGCGTCCGTAGATTCCTTCGTCCCAGCGCGAGCTGCTAACTGAAAGCCTCACCCCTTTCAAAACGCCTCCGACTTCTGCTGACGAAAGGTCTGTAGATGGCGATCCCTTGGATGCCCCCTTTCCAAATCTTTTCCTTGTCACTCCATGTTCTGTTTCACATTTTCGGCTCATGCTAGAAGACCTTGCTGGCCGAAAAACACCCGCCCAAGGGGTGCTGCCCACCCACGATGGCACAACCTTGCTCTGGTGCACGGTTTGTGCAGAGCAGCGTGGCGACTGGTGTGCCCAGGAAAGGGTGATAACGCTGCTGCAGGAACTCTGGTCTGACCCGGCGAATGCATGGCATGTCGGCGATTTTCTCCTCATGCCTGACCATGTGCATTTTTTCGCCACTCCGAAGGAGGGAACAGGCCCCTGGGTGGATGTGGAACGCTGGACAGCCTTCTGGAAAGATCGTTTTTCAAAACGCTGCGACAATCTTGCATGGCGCTGGCAACGGGGGCTGTTTCATCATCGCCTCCGCAGCGAACGCGACTACGTGGACAAGGGCATCTACATGCGGCAAAATCCCGTGAGAGCCGGATTGGTGGATGCTCCTGATGAATGGCCTTGGACTGGCCGCATTCAAACGATCCGCTGGTAGAGATTCGCCGTGCGGCAGCACGAAAGACTGGTAGGGACGCGCTGTGTCGCGTCCGTTGATTCCTTCGTCCCAGCGCGGGCTGCCGACTTGCAGCTATCCCCCTTTCAATACGCCTCCTCCTTCCGCTGACGAGAGCCGCAAGGACGGCGCACCTTTTTCATCGCCTGCGATGGCACAGACCCATAATCACGGGCCCGACGCAGCGGGTCCCTCTACCTTCCCCTGCGGCGCCGCAGCACGAAAGGCTGGTAGGGACGCGCTGTGTCGCGTCCGTGGATTCCTTCGTCCCAGCGTGGGCTGCTGACTCATCGCCCTCCCCCTTTAAAACGCTTCTGCCTTCCGCTGTCGAGAGCCCAGGGACGGCGCACCTTTTTCATCGCCTGCGATGGCACAGACCTGAAGCTTCGGACCCGACGCAGCGGTTCCCTACCATCCCCTGCGACGCCGATGGACTGGTTAGGCCACACAGCGAGCGAAAGAACCATTGATCAAACCGCCTCGGCGCGCGTAAAGACTCGTGCATGAACGTCGAACTCGTCAACACCGGCACCGAACTCCTCCTGGGAGACACCATCAACACGAACGCGGCCTGGATCGGCCAGCGGCTGGCGGCGCTGGGCATTCAGGTATCCCGGCAGACGATTGTCCCCGATGGCACGGTGATCCGCACCGCCATCGCCGAGGCGGCGCAGCGCGCGGATGTGGTGCTGGTCTCCGGCGGGCTGGGGCCGACGAACGATGACGTCACGCGGGAGTCCACCGCCGAACTGCTGGGCCTGGGCATGGAGCTGAACGCGGAGGTCATGCAGCATCTGAGCGACTACTTTGCCAAGCGCGGCAAGCCCGTGAGCCTGGCCACGCAGCGCCAGGCCATGGTGCCCCACGGCGCGGTGGTGATGCCGAACCACTTCGGCACCGCACCGGGCCTGTACTTCCCCGCCGAGCTCAGCGCCGCGCAGGGCAGGAATGCGCACATCTTTCTGCTGCCGGGGCCGCCGCGCGAAATGAAGCCCATGGTGGAAAGCCAGGTGGAGCCGCGCCTGCGCACCTGGCTGCCGGACGGGCTCTCGCGCCGCGTCCTATATCTCAAGGTCACCGGAGTGGGCGAGTCCGACATCGTGGAAGCGGTTGAAAAGCAGCTCGAAGCCATCCCCGGCCTGGACCTCGGCTACTGCATCCGCAATGGCGATGTGGACGTGCGCCTCGCGGGCCCGCAGGTGGCCGTGGACGAAGCCGCCAGTGTGGTGCGCGCGGCTTTGGGCGACTGCATTGTTTCGGAGGACCGCCGCATCATTGAGGAAGTCATCGTGCAGATGCTCACGGAGCGCGGCGAATGGCTCGCCACCGCCGAGTCCTGCACCGGCGGCACGATTGCCAATCGCATCACCAATGTCAGCGGCGCCTCGCGCGTCTTCGGCCACGGCTGGGTGACGTATGCGAATGAAGCCAAGCACCAGCACCTCGGCGTGCCGATGGAACTCATCGAAACCCACGGCGCGGTGAGCGAGGAGGTCGCGCGTGCGATGGCGGAAGGTGCGCTGAAACACAGCGGAGCCGATTATGCGCTGTCCGTCACAGGCATCGCCGGCCCGAGCGGTGGCACGCCGGAAAAACCCGTGGGCACCGTGTGGATCGGCCTCGCCGCGAAGAAAGGCGAGACCTGGGCGCAGAAGAGGTTCTCCCCCGGCTCACGTGATCGCTTCAAACTGCTGACCTCCCAGGCTGCGCTGGACATGCTGCGGCGTCGGCTGCTGGGGATCAAGCTGCGCTGAAGTGATGCAGGCACTCCTGCCTGCAAGACGAGCGTTCCCGGATACCCGCTGCGGGCAGGAGTGCCCGCATCACTTAGGCTGCCCTGATTCCGCTTGTGAGCAGTCATGACTCATTGGCATCGTTCCATGCGTGAGTATTTTTAAAACATGGCCCCAAGCCTCAAACTCCCTACGGTCCTCAGCCTCCTCATTCTGCTCTCAGCCTGCCAGCCGGCGAAACCCACGCCCCTTGTGGCACCCGTGGGCAAAACCATTGGCTCTGCGCATCTGACAAAGGACGGCCTGCTTGAAGTCATGCTGCGCGCCGAAGGTGAAGGAGGCATGGTGGGAGACGCCTTTTTTATCTACATGAAAGGCAGCCCTCAATACGAGGAGATGATGAAACACATCGGCGGCTTGAAACGCGGAGAGAGCAAGCCTGTGCCAGCATATCCGTGAGGGATGGCTCACACCATTTCCTACCATCACTCACGGAAAATCAAAAGCTCTTCGAACCCAAGTTGGGATTCCTGCGATTATGCCGGATGCCCTACACTGAAGCGAAGCCCGGAAACGAGCTGGTCAAAAGTGAGCATCACCTCGCCACCAGCATCCCCTTCCCGCACCCGGCTCATCACTTCTTCATCCGAAACGCCATGGTGTGGCTTTTCAAGCCCATGCAGCAGACGTGCCGCCAGCGAAGCCCTGTCATCCTCAGAAAACTTGGCAGCCTCCGCCGTGAGTTCCTCCAGTTTCATGGAGTGCAGGATATGCACCCGCACGGACTCTGCCAGCAGGTTTTGAAGCAGCGCAGCTCCATGAAAAGATGGATGCGCCGGCCTTTGCTCATTGCTGGGAGCGCCGATGTTTCATCGGCTCTGGGCGAGCGTCCTTTGGGCCCCGACCTTGGAATGAGGCGCATTGAAATACCGGCGCGTGTTCCTGCTGCGGAGCCTCCAGGGGCCGATGTGGACATCGGCGCTCCCAGTACAGACTCCTGCGCAGGTCGTTTCCCGCTTCACCGTCATGGAGCCAACTCGAGCCCGCTTGAATCCCGCGCATTTCTTCCTTCATTGGCCGATGCCTTACCGCCCCACCCGCGTCCGCTATCGTGTTGTCGGCTTCATGCTGGCGCTCGGGGCCGTCACTTATCTGGATCGCGCCTGCATCGCCACCTTGGCTCCGGACATCCAGCGCGATCTCGGGCTCAGCAAGGGTGAGATGAGCTGGATCTACAGCGCCTTTGCAATCGCTTACGCGCTGTTTGAAATCCCCACGGCGTGGTGGGCGGATCGCCTGGGCACGCGGAGGGTGCTCACGCGTATTGTCGCGTGGTGGTCGGCGTTCACCATGGCCACGGCCGCCGGGTGGAATTTTGGATCGATGCTGGTCATCCGCTTTCTGTTTGGTGCCGGCGAGGCGGGCGCGTGGCCGGGCATGGCGCGGACGTTCTCGCGCTGGATCCCACGTTCGGAGCGCGGCACGGTGCAGGGCGTGTTCTTTTCCGCCGCGCACATCATGGGCGGGCTCACGCCGGTGATCGCGCTGGCCGTGGCGGGCCTGTGCGGATGGCGCTGGACCTTTGTGCTCTTTGGCCTGCCGGGCATCGTGTGGGCCGTGGCATGGCATCGCTGGTTCCGCGATGATCCGGAGCAGCATGCGGCCGTGAATGCAGCGGAGCTGGAAAAGATCGTGGCAGGGCGCGAGCACAGCACCGGGCAGCACGAAGGCTGGGCCTACTGGAAGCAACTGCTGCGGCACCGCAACACCCTGCCGCTCTGCCTCATGTATTTCCCCAACAGCTTTGGCTTCTACTTCTGCATCACCTGGCTGCCGGCTTATCTTCAGGAGCAGCACGGATTCACTTCGATGCGCCTGGGCTTTTTCACCGGCCTGCCGCTGCTGCTGAGCCCGGTGGCCGATCTCCTTGGCGGACTGGCCACGGACGCCGCCACGCGTCGCTTTGGCCTGCGCCTCGGGCGTGCAGGCGTCGGCGCCGCCTCCTACCTCGTCGCCGGCAGCGCCATGCTCCTGGCCACGACCACCGCGCAGCCCGAGCTCGCGGCCTGGTGCATCGCCACCGCCGTGGCGGCCAGCATGTTCACCCTCGGCGCCGCGTGGGGTGCGGTCATCGACGTCGGCGGCAGCCACACCGGCGTGGTCGGCGCGGCGATGAACACCAGCGGCCAGATCGGCAGCGTGATCTGTCCGCTCATCGTCGTCTGGCTGCAGCAGCACTACGACTGGAACGCCCCCATCTACCTCATCGGCGCGCTGTTTCTGGTGGGTGCTGCCGCGTGGTGCTTCATCAATCCACAGCGGAAGATTTTTGAGTAGGCTCTTGATCAGGTTGGGAGGCGCATCAGGGCATCACCCGCAATCCTTCAGCATTGGCAGCCTGCCGTTGACGATGATCGAGGCTCAGGAAATCGGTGGCACCGAGTTCAAGGGCGGTGGCGATGTGAATCAAATCCAGGCTGCGTGTACCTGTCGTGGCGGTGTGTTTTTGCGTGAGTGCCAGCGTGCGTGAAAGCACGGCGGCATGGTCAAGGGTGGCGATCTCGAAACGGCCTGCAGCAATGTCGGCATTGAAATCCTGCCAGAGCTGCGAGGCCTGGGCAGCCGTGATGCGTCCATTCTTCACGGCACGCTGAAAGGCGTTGGCGATCTCCACTCGGTGCCAGTCTGTCAGGCGGACGGGAGGCGGCATGGCGGCGCAAGCGGCATCCGCACGGGCGGAGTCCGCCTCTGCGAGGTAAAGCGCCACGATGAGGCTGCTGTCAGCCGTGGCACTCATGCGCCGCGATCTTCATCAATCAGGGACTGGACTGTGCCGGCGGGAAGCACGGCATCGCCAAAGACAGCACGACGGCGTGCGGCAAAGTCCGGCCACTGCGCGGGAGCGGTGGCAGAGGCGGGCTTGTCGTGGGCGACTTCCGGTGGCACCAGTCGCGCCACCTCCTGCCCTCCATCCATGATGGCCACGGTTTCACCACGCTGCACCAAGGCCAGCCAGGAAGGCAGGCTTTGGCCGAACTGCTGGACGGTGGCGGTGCTCATGGGCGGAGATTACTCACGGCATGCAGGTGCGGCAAGGGTGAAGTGCGGGGCGGCTTCGCTGCGGGCCTCAGGCAAAAAAACATCTCTCCTGCTCAAAACGCACTGCCGAAACCGCCGAAACTAGGTTTTGGCGGTTTTGGCAGTTCCTACAGATATCAGCACGGGGTAGGTGCTGTTATTTAATGGTTTACGAGTTGATGGCAACTTCTGGAAAGTACGACAGGCACTCATGCCTGTCGGTCAGCGCTCACGCCAGCACCCACAGCAGACAAGTCGTCCCGTCAATGTCGCTGCGGCAGAATGAGGCTTTCGGTGGTTGAATTGGAACTTGGGCACGCAAGGGGGAATGGCGGTGCCGCTGGCCGACAGACAGGAGTGTCTGTCGTACTGCCTACCTCGCCGCCTTCACCTGGTCCCACACCTTCGTATACTTCGCGAGATCGGGGCCAAGGTCTTCGATGACTTCGCATTTAGCCTGCAGCTCGGCGGGGATGGTGATGGCGGGGTTCTGGAGGAACTCGGGGCTGACTTTTTCCAGCGCGGGTTTGTTGGGGCAGTAGTAGCCCATCCATTCCATGTTTTCGGCGGCGATGGCGGGATCGAGCACGAAGTTGATGAAGGCGTGGGCGAGAACAGGCTGCTTCGCGGTTTTGGGGATGACCATTTCATCGCAGCCCATGGTGACGCCTTCGCGGGGGATGAGGATCTGGACCTTGGGGTTTTCCATCTGCACCTGGAAGAGGTCGCCGCTGTAGCCGTGGACGAGGAGGAACTCGGCGGAGTCGATGCCGCTTTTGTAGCCTTCGTTGTCAAAGCGGGCGATGTTTTTCTTCCAGCGGATGAGGACGTCGCGGGCGGCGGCGAGCTGGGCCTCATCGCGCGTGTTGATGCTGTGACCGAGGGACTTCAGCGCGGTGCCGATGCTCTCGCGCATGTCGTCCAGCAGGGTCATGCGTCCGGCCAGGGCGGCGCGGTCAAACAGGGCCCAGGTGGCTTCGGCGGGCTGGCCTTTGATTTTGTCCGCACGCACGGCGATGCAGGCGTAGGCCAGGGTGTAGGGCACGCTGTGCGCCATGGCCTGGTCCTTCACCTTCGCCAGCACGGCGGGGTCGATGTTCGGCAGATTGGGGATGAGCTTGTGATCCAGGTCCGCCAGCATGCCCTGAGCGTGCATGACCTGGATCATGTAGGCTGTGGGGAATACCAGATCATACCCAGCAGCGCCCGCCTTGAACTTGGCGTACATGCTTTCGTTCGAGTCGAAGGTGTCGATGACGACCTTGCAGCCGTGCTGCTTCTCAAACTTCCGCACCACCTCCGGGCTGATGTAGTCCGCCCAGGTGTAGAGGTGCAGCGTCTCCGCCGCCTGCGCGGAGAGCGTGGCGCACAGCAGGCTGAAGACCAGGACGAGGCGCTTCATGGCCGTGAGTCCTCGCACAGGGCTCAGGCTGCCAGGGGCTGGCGCAGCGGGATGCGCTGCTGCTGGCGGAAGGCGGCTTCGGTGTTGAACGCGGCGAGGAGCAGGAGGCTGAAGCCGAGATCGCTCACGAGGGAGTTGCGCAGGAACCACAGAGGAGAGACGTAGCCCGGTTCGCCAGTGGTGAAGGCCTGCACGAGACCTGCCAGATCCTTGGCGTAGGCGGGGCTGCTGATCCATGCCACGATGTTGGTGATGGCGAAGAAGACGAGCGAACAACCCACCACGCCGAGCAGGCTGCCGAGCATGCCCACCTGACCACGCCAGCGGCTGGCCAGCAGCGCGGCGACGGCAAAGCAGGGATACACCGCCAGGGCCTCCCAATGCAGCACGGAATGCAGGCCGGTGGCGGAGGCATCGATCAGCACCAGCAGCAGCGGGATGAGGATGAAGGGCACCCGTTTGGAAAAGACCAGCGTGCCGGTGAAGGCCAGCGCCATCCACGGCGTGAAGTTTTCGAGCACTTCAAGGGTGACGTAGCCTTTCAGCCTGGCCCAGCGAAACGCAGCAGCGGCGACGATCAAGGCAAGCGGCAGCAGGAAGGCGCGGGAGGCAGGACGGGAATCAGGGGAAGACATGGCGGCAAGATGCAGGTTCTGGGGCTTCTGGCAAGGAAGGCGTGGCCTCAAAATGACGAATGCGGCACCGCGTGCCACTGCGCCCCAGGAGCGCGGACCTCCGAGTCCGCAGCGGGTCGCAAGCACCCAGAGCGTGGCGTTTCATGTCGAACTTCGCCAAGACCAAGAGCACTGGCTACGAGAAAGAGACAGCAGCAGGGACGCTGCGGCGCTGCGTGTGTTTACGGAGTGCTGCGGGCTCGGAGGCCCGCGCTCCTGGGCGCTTGGGTGTGCGGTGCCACATTCGGCACGGCCAATAGGGTGCCTATGCTTGACGATTTGGCCAGGCAGGGGATGCGGGAGCAGACTTCCGGCTCAGAAAATCATCAATCCCCTCCCCCCGCTACACCGCGCCCTTTTTCCGCAGAAACGGCACCAACTCGTCCACGCCGAAGTCCGCCAGCACCTCGCCGTCCCAGTCCATGGTGGGGGCTTTGCTCTGGCCGCTGAGGTCGATCATGGCCTGCATGGCTTCGCGATTCCCGGAGACGACAACGGCTTCGTAGTCAATGCGCTTGGCGTCGAGGTATTCCGTGACTTCTTCGCACCAGGGGCAGCCGGTTTTGATGTAAACGATGGGTTTGATCATGGGGCCAAGATGGGGTGAAAGCGCGGCCGGGGCAAGCAATGCGTACGTGATTCTCGGTTGACCACCCCCGTGGCCTGATTACTGTCCGCCCGCTGTTTTCAGAGCCTTCATTGAGTGCTCCGAAGCCCGTCCCTTTGAACGTCAACTCCCCATGCGCCATCTTCGACCCACGACAGCGCAGCAGGAAGCGTTCCAGCGGATGGAACGCCCGAAAGGAATCTCCAGCGTGCTGCAAGTGTGCGCGGAAATGACTTTGGGGCAGGCAGGGCCAGTGCGGCCCAGCTTTGAAAACCGCAGCAGCCCGTGGTGGTGCTGTGGCAGGCCGCGTGTGCGGTCCGCCGCGTGCCGCGGACCCGTGGAAGAGGCAAGCCGCCCGTTCCCGCCCGCCGCCCCTATCAGCACCCCGGCCCTGCCAGTACACGCAACCCACC